>Ga0315901_10000008_pt1 | contig 284977 bp, 253 predicted proteins | sample LakEriMetagenome_10_FD_203761 | JGI IMG/M metagenome (GOLD analysis project Ga0315901, IMG submission 203761) | Freshwater fungal communities from buoy surface, Lake Erie, Ohio, United States - Buoy 2 MA116 | ecosystem: Environmental > Aquatic > Freshwater > Lake | place: USA: Lake Erie, Ohio... | reverse complement strand
GGAGCTTTTTTCTCCGATGGCTGCTGCGATCAAGGCAGCCTGATACGTTGTTAAGTGACGTTTAGAAATGGCTTTACCCCGATCAGCCCTCACGTAGTTTGTCTCACAAACTAGGAGATCGACCGGGAGGTCTGACAGCCCCTTGATGCGAGCGAGGTTTTCTCGACTAAAGACCATGTCAGTGACGTAAATAAAACGCTCGCCTGGGCGCCGCTCTAGAATTTGCGATGCTAACGTTGAAGCGTCTAACTGAACGCCGAAGGCGTCGACGCTGCCTGACAAATCTCCAATACTCGCTTTTTTCTGTAAGTCACTAATCCATGGACCTGGTTTTATGCTGAGCTTATCAAGCGCTTGTTTTGAAACGACCATCGAGTCCGGCATGGATACATAGTAGGCCAGTACATCGATACCGTGATCGACGACTACAGCTTTGATCTCAAAATCATTATTAGTTGTTAGTTTTACCGAGCGCGCCAGGCCATTAACTCCAGGTGTATCGTCTCCATAGGTATCTAAAGGCTGGGGTTGAAATTCATTCACGTTAGTCAGAAAAAAGGCCTCGGCCCTTCCAGCGCTATTTATTTCATGCACCACAAAATTCAGCTGACCAGGTACAAGCAAATTCCAGGAGTAGCCCTGCAATTTCCCTCGAACATTTGCCACAATTCCGGTGGGGCCGATAATTTCTAGGGTTCGGAAGTGAGGCACGTTCACGCGAAGTAATCGATCAAAACCAATGAAATGATCAAGGTGGGTGTGGGTCACTGCAACAACCCTGATTTTAAGTAGTTCACGGTTTGTTAGTTTATCGAGGGATCCAGCATCGATGAGTAGGCAATCAGACGATTGATTCGGCTGCACATAAAGGGCGGGATCTCCATCTAGCCCGTTTATTAGTTGAATGTTTATTGTTGAGAGCATGTCTTTGAGAGATCAAAAAAAGTTTGTCTAAGGGGTGACCGAACGTCTTTCCTATTAGCATAAAAGACCTCCCTTTGATGGCGAGGTCTTTTTCTTCTAGTTTACCGTTGCCAAGTGACAGCGCTCTGCGCGTTCTCATCAGAGGCGGTGATAAAGGGTAAAGCCCCAAGGCCCAATGCTATACCAGTAATCATGATATTCTGCGGGATACCAAGTGTAGTAACTTCTGATCAGACCAAACGAGTCAAACTGCGTTGGATGTCCAGTCGGACGTATTGGAGGATGTGCGAGTGTATTTTGTAATAACTGCCGCTTCAGCTCAAGAATTTGGCTCTGGGCATTCACAACATATTGTTGCTCCTCGGCGCTCAACTTTCTCGTTACGGCGGCGAGCACGCTCGCACTTCCGGGGTTAAGACTAGGGTTGTCCTCTATGCGGGCCGACGCGACATCGTAAAGTTTGTCAGCAAACACGAATTGCAAATTTAGACAACTTTGTAAAATGAGTCGACCGATGCGGCGTAGTTCTGGAAAATTTAGATATTTTATGTTTCGCTCACGAATCACGAGGCGCGATGAGACCTCCAGAAGTGCAGGAAACTCGGCTGCTTCTAATTCACTACCGGACACGTAGAGATCCCTGACATACTTAAGATTAGGCATCGCTAATGCCTTCAAACCAATGGCCTCAACATTGATGAGCCCAGCCCTTTTAAGGTTGGGAAGTACAATTTTTTCGACACCGTCAGCGAAAATGGCAAGACTTCCGTTAACTTCGCAAACGTCCTGAAGTGAATCAAGTTGAGCTGAGGAATCAACACGGACAGAGTCTACAACGCGGCAGGATTCGGCGTATCCATGGGCCGACCACATCGAAAGAACTAGGCCAGCAATGACTTTGGCGCTTACGGATTTCATAGTTTCTGTCCTCCTAGGGTAGCGGGAACATGACTAAGTCTAGCCATGAAAGCCCAATTAATCGGCAGCATCATATAGAGCTAGCATTCTAAGTCAATGTTAAAATCTTCATGAAATCATAGAAGTTGCTTCTAGAGTCTATGAGCCTATCAAAATGTACATTAATTACAAGATGTTGGACTCAGTTTCGATTGCTTTAAGTTATCTGATCCAAGAGGTCGAACTGAGACCTTAAGAGTTTCATTTATAGTGCATTGAGGCATCGTAACATCCTGAAATTAAATGATTAATTTAGTGAATCTTTAGTGGAGGCACGGTTTTTCCGATACGGACTCCTGGAGGGTGACCTTGGGCTCAAAAAGTTCAAAAATTCTTATGGTCGTCGGCTTGCTGTTCTTTACGGCCTTAACTGGCTGTAAGCCCTTTTCCGAGGACGATGAGGGCCAATTAAAGTGGGGCGTCCACAGAATGGCTAGAAACGCGAACATACTTAATATGCTGCCGAATCAGTCGATTGAGGTTTGTGCTGACCGACAAGACTGGGTCGCGGCAGGCCAAGAGGCCATTCAAAAGTGGGCTACAGCAATCGACAGATGGGGTCACATGAAGGTGGTCAATTGCGGACAAGCAGCGGACCTGACAATTCGTATTTCACCGGGCGAGATGACTGGTATCAACTACTTCACTGCACGTCCCGGCCGCATCCAAATACGGTCAGGCTCCTCAGGCAATTTTTTGAGGGCAATAGCTCTTCATGAGTTCGGGCATAGTTTCGGCCTTTGTGATCAGTACAAAGATGCTGGTAGTGCGGGATGCTCGGACGCAAGATCGGCGCGACAAGAAAACTCTGAAGTCATGGGCGCCACAAATGCTTCAAAATTAAATTTGACTATGGGTGATATAGAAGGAGTCCGAAAAGCCGCTTCGGACATGTCGATTCGAGCCAATCAAGCATGGCAAAATTACCTGACGAATGCGAAACAAAAACCGCAGAGTGGATCCGCGGCCAACGCGCAACCTACTCCGCAACAGCAGAATAGTGTTTTAAGCAGAAAAGTGTATGCGAGTCTTGTGACGGGCGCAGCGCCCGATCGTCCAAAGCTTGCCGTCAGTGTTGTTGAGGGAGCTTCGGTGGCTGTATGTAAGATGCAGTTTGGCCAAAAGAGCTGTACGGTATCAAGCTCTTCGTCCATCCCTATGCAGAAGGTAAAGTCGGCAAACGGGCGAGACTTCTATGTCAGTAATTCGGACGTTGGAGGCATCACTGCGGGCTTAGGATTAGCTTTGATCGCCACGGTTAAAGATACGCAAGGGTCTGCTACAGAAAAGTTTTCGATCAAAAAGAAATAATTCTTATTTATAGATTTCTGGGCGTCGATTGTTGAGAGCTGGCAATTGACTCCGCGAAGACTTTATAAATTCACGTTGTATGGTCGCGACGATGACTTGCTCTTGATGACCGCTATCAGCCCGTATCGTTCCCCATGGGTCTACAACCGACGCATGGCCGTATGAGACTTTTCCGGGGCTATGTTGACCTACTTGGTTGGCAGCGAGAACATAGCAAAGATTTTCAATAGCTCTTGCCCTAAGCAGAACCGACCAGTGGTACATACCCGTTTGTAGGGTAAATGCTGAGGGTATTAATATGCAGTCAAGCTTTGAAGCGCGGCTTAACGATGCAAAGTATTCAGGAAATCTTAGGTCATAACAGGTGGCCAGACCGACATGCCACCCGTCAATTTGAAAGCTGACAGCTTTGTCGCCCGCGAGATACCCCTCACTTTCACAGTACAAAGGAGCGCCTGTCTCCGAGAGTAAATTAAACAAGTGGGTTTTTCGGTATTTAGCGACTAGGCTCCCGTCGCGTCCAAAAACGTACTGAGTATTATATACCTTTCCAGACGATGACTTCGGTGGGCGCTCTCCCACACTACCCGCAAATATCACTACTTTGTTTTTTTTGGCCAGCGCAGCCAGGGCCTGATTGAGAGGGCCGTCCTCAAACTCAGCATTGGACCATAACGCATCATAAGGGCCATGGAATGCAAACATCTCCGGCAGACATATCCACTCTGCGCCGCGAGCGCAGGCATCTTCGACCATGGATAGAGCCTTTGCAATGTTTTTTGCTTTATCCGATGTTGCAGTAAGACTTACAAGGCCAACCGTAACGTTATCGTGACTATTTGACATTTATAGCTCCGGAAGCAGTATTTGCTGGTCGACGCCAAGTAGCATGGTGATCAGAGCAACCCTGGTCCACATGCCGTTTCTTTCTTGGCGCCAATATTTGGCACGTGGATCTGAGTCAATAGCTGGGTCAAGTTCTGTTCTCCGCGGAAGTGGGTGCATGATCACGGAGGTCTTTTTCATGATTTTTAGGTGCTCTGCGCGCAAACAAAAAGCCGACGTATCTACTTTAGCGGATGCGCCTGCATGATCGTCGTACTCATCTTGTATTCTGGTCATATAAACAGCGTCACTATTCGTGATGGCGTCGCGGAAGTCAGAGGTCTCTAAAAATTCGACTTTTCCGTCTTTCAGTATTGTACGCAGATCGTCCTCGATCTTAAATGCGTCGGGTGAGGCGAAGATTATTTTTGCGCCAGGATACAGAGTGAGTAGTTTGGAGAGGCTTCTGACCGTACGGCCTCGTTTTAGATCTCCAACCATGCAAATAGTTTTACCCTCGATTCCGCCGAGTTCTTTGAAGCTTCGCTGTAGGGTGTAGATGTCAAGCAAGGCTTGGGTAGGGTGTTCGTCTGGCCCGCTTCCCGCGTTGATGATAGGCACTGGACGATCGCTAGAGTCTAAAATCGCTGCCATACGATCACATAAGCCTCTTACCGGAGAGCGCATGACAATCAGGTCTACATAAGAGCTAAATGTCCTTAGTGAATCTTCCACCGACTCACCCTTTCGTTCAGAGCTAGTGGTGGCATCCCGAATTTCAGAATTTTTCATCCCGAGAATGTGACAGGCGCTTTGAAAGGATAAAAATGTTCTTGTCGAAGGTTGTGTGAAGTAGAGAATGGCCCTTTTGTGGGGCAGCAGGCTCTGGAGGTACAAGAGGCCTTCTTTGCTCTTATCGAATCGTCGTATTTTGTTCGTCAGGCGATACATTTTATCTAAAAATGGGCGGTCGAATTGCGATGCGCTAAGAATGTGTCCGTTATTTTTCAAAAGGCACTCCCCTGACTTAGTTAGCCTCTAAATAAATTCAACTTCGGGCGATCCCCGACCGCCAGTCACGTCACCGATATGGTGAGGCTCCAGGCCAAGTTCTTGAGCGTCCTGCATGAATGCGTCACCATATTTCGGATCGATCATGGCGACCATGCCTACCCCAAGATTGAAAACGTTCTCCACCTCTTTTTCGTGAGCGCCATTACTTCGTATAAATTCACGCATCCAAACATCCGTGGGTAGCTTTTCAAAAACGATCTTAGCTTTTAAATCATGTCCTAAAACTCTAGGCAGATTTCCTGAGATACCTCCACCGGTAATGTTTGCGAGAGCGTGAAAGGACTTGGGGTGTCGCTTAATAAGATCAGGAATAGCCGCATAAAGCTTTGTAGGTGTCATTAACTGCTCGGCCAAGTCGGGTCTGTCTTTTTTGGATAACCAACTTCGAATCAATGAGTAACCATTCGAGTGAAATCCGCTTGATTTAAATGCGATCACTAAATCTCCGGGCCTGGTCCTGTGCGGCCCCAGTCTTCCCTCATCGTCAACGACACCCACAACAAAACCGGCAAGATCAAAGTGCTTTGGCGCGTAGAGTCCTGGCATTTCTGCCGTCTCACCTCCAAGCAAAGCCATTCCACAGTGTGCACAGGACGACTTAATCGAGCTTAAGATCAGCTTAAACTGTTCAGAACTGATCTGACCGGTCGCAAAGTAATCAAGAAAAAATAGCGGCACGGCCCCAACGGTGTAGAGATCGTTAACGCACATAGCCACGAGGTCTTGTCCCAAGCTGTTAATACGCTCAGTTTTTAAACCGAGAAGTAACTTCGTGCCGATACCATCGGTTGAGGCGACGAGGGTTGGTTTTTTCATTGTGGATGTATTCAGGGCGAATAGTCCCGCGAAACCACCAATACCATCCACCACGTTTCCGAATCCAAATGGATTTATCACGGGCTTACTGTCTGACTGCAGCCAGTCGACAAGCTCGTCAGATTTTTCCGTATTAACCCCTGAGTTCAGGTAATGGTTGGTCTGTTGAGTCATCTCAAAACCTCGAGTCGAAAGAAGAGCGATAGGACGATCTCAATGGCATAAATGTGACAGCCGAATATGCAGGCCCCCTTGTCTATACCTGAGAAAAGATAAACCACTCAAGGCGATACGTCAGCGGAAATAGCCAGTTAAGGTCGAGTAGGCAATTTTTGCCTAAACGAGAATTCATCGTCGAAATCCATAAATTTCAACAGGTTGCGCGCTTCGGCTTAATAGTTTTTACCGGGTGTCGAAACACTATGAGTCAGCGTAAATGTTCTGTGAAGATGTGGATGGATCGCTCGAATCAACCCGAGCCTGCAAATTGCTCGTTTGAACGACATGGCAACGTTATTTAGCTTAGAGGAGACACTATGAGAAAAATTTTTGGTCATATCAGTGTCGTTGGTCTTGGTGTCCTCTGGTCTTGCTTAGCAATGGCAGCAGGGGACGGCGGTTTTACCGTGAAGAGCTACCTCAGCAGCGGCGAGGACGCCAAACTCGTTTCAATCAATGCTGGTCATCAAGCAGGCATTAAAACGGGTGAAGTGTTTCGGATTGTCCGACCTGGCCGATCGGGTATTCATGTTCCTGTGGAAACCGGTCTAGTAAAAGTTGTCGCCGTGCATGAGCAGGATGTGATCGCTGAAGTGATTCGTCAAGGCACCACAGAAAGCGCAGCTTTGTACGGAGACTTTGCGGGTGTTATGGCTGGAGATCTAGCGGTATCACAAAAGTTAATCATTGCCCCAGCGAAAGTTGTGTCACCAGAGATATCAGTCAAGTTTAGTAAAATCTTTGATGATCCAAAGGCTGAGCCGGTTACTTACGAGCTAACCGTTGCTGGTCGTCGCGAACTATCGCGAATCGCCGAGCGTTTAGCCAAAATTCATGCCGGCATGCTTGTGGTGGAGGGTCACACAGACTCAAAAGGTTCGCGGGAGCGCAACCAAGTGGAAAGTTATCAACGCGCCCTTACTGTCAGGCAAGTTCTTATTGATGAGTTTGGATTTGATGAAGCCAGAGTGGTCGCCCTTGGCCTAGGTGAATCAGAGCCTGTCAGTGATGTCTTACAGCCTGGTTTAAGTGATCAAGCTAGACGCGTCGTGTTCAAGGTGGTACCAATGCCTGAACTGATGTAGGCGTTGGAGACATTAGATTTGCCTGAATTACCTGAAGTTGAATCGTTAGTTCGTGGAATACGAACTGACTTAATTGGACGATCATTCTCGAAAATCGAGTTCTACCGCAAAGACTTGCGGGAAACGATTCCTCAGAAGCGGCTGAGACAGATTTTGCTTGGTGAAATAATCCACGAGGTTGTTCGTCGAGGCAAATATTTTTTGATTGGCACGAATCAAGGCTTTTTGGGCGTACATTTAGGTATGAGTGGCCGATTTGTGAAAAGTGATTCAACGCAACCGCAAGTGGCACACACACATGCCTGTTTTGAAATAAATTCAGACACTCAGTTTAGGTATATCGATCCGCGTCGTTTTGGACGTTTATTCAGCGTCGAAAAAAATGAAAAAAATGACCATCCATTTCTTGCTGGTTTAGGTGTTGAGCCGCTTGATAAAACAATTGATCTAGCAAAGTATTTGTTTCAAAAATCTCGCACTCGAAAGCAACCAATTAAAAACTTTTTGATGGATAGTTCAGTTGTTGTAGGTATCGGTAACATTTATGCCAGCGAAGCGTTATGGCTCTCGAAGATTCATCCAGAACAGCCCGCAAATACGATTTCGCGCAATGATTTTTCTAGAGTAGCTGACGCCGCTCGAGAGGTCTTGAATCAGGCGATCGCTGCCGGCGGTACGACGTTTCGCGATTACCGCGATAAGGACGGTAACCCAGGGTACTTTCAAAAAAATCTTTCGGTATATGGGAAAGTCACCAAGCCTTGCAGTCGATGTGGTGGTGAGGTTCTTCGACTTACTCTCGCTGGCCGCTCCACGTTTTTTTGCTCATTTTGCCAAAAGCTAAAAATAAACAATTAGCCCTTTAATGATCGCAAGGTGAAGACCCCTCATAAAATTTATTTTAAAATATTTTAAAAATATTATTAAAGCTATAAAATCATAATCCGAGACTTCCAACGTTAAAACACTTTAAGTTTTAAATTATTGGGAGGCACTATGGGCTTAAGAATTAAAACAAACATTAGTTCGATCAATGCGCAAAGAAACTTGTCCACCACCAACAATGCTGTCCGAGAGAACATGCAGCAGCTATCAAGTGGCTACCGCATCAACAAGGCCGGGGATGATGCCGCAGGTCTTGCGATCTCAAACAACATTACCGCTAAAACACGCTCCCTAGAGCAAGCTGCCCGAAACGCCAACGATGGTGTATCGCTGGTATCTATCGCTGAGTCCGGGATGAACGAAATCACCAACATCCTAACCCGTCTTCGAGAGCTCGCAACTCAAGCGGCGTCGGATACGATCTCCAACACGGAAAGAGGATATACCAATCGCGAGTACACTAAACTGGTGGATGAGATTGAGCGTATTGCCAATACAACCGAGTGGAACGGCTTGAAGGTTCTTCAAGGTGCTTCGAACAACGCGGATTTTGGCGAAGACTTGATCACCATTCATGTGGGTGCAGGTGATGGGACCATGGCTAACCGGGACACCATTAAGCTCGATATTAACGAAATGAGCTTGATCCCGAGTGAAGACCTAGGCCTCGGAGCATCTGGAAGTCAGATTGGCCCTGAAAACGTAGGGGATCATTTTACACGCGAAATGGCTGCTGAAAAACTACAGACAATCGATCAAGCTTTAGGACGCGTGGCTTCAACCCGAGCGACTTTGGGCGCACAACAAAGCCGCTTAACCTCTGCGATCAATAGTCTTGGCATCCAGGTAGAAAACTACAAGTCGGCCAACAGCCGTATTCGTGATGTTGACTTTGCTTCGGCAACGGCTGCATTCACCCAGAATCGTATTCTTTCTCAAGCGGGCGCTTCGGTGCTGGCTCAGGCGAATACGGAGCCGGAAATTGTTATGCAGTTGCTTCGTTAATTCAGGCAACGGAATTCATTTTGAACGTCTCTCAATAACGACCCCGCCGCAATGTGAGTTGCGGCGGGGCCTTTGCGTTTGGACTTCGGTATAGTTTTGTAACCGAATGGCGCCCTGTATTGGTATTCATTTGCAACCAGTTGCAGCAGAAGTGGGCTGGTTGAAGCTTGTAAATGCCCCTAACTGTCTGAAACTCATGGCCCAGTGGCTCGGGCGCCGAACTGGCACCGAGATTGCTAATAATAATGATGATGTGAGGAATTGAGACGCTTTAAGTTAAATTTTTGAAACCGAATCGAGGAGACAATCAAATGGAATCCATCCGCATCATCGATACCCAAGACAGCCCCGTTCTCGTGGTTCAGCCTGGCCAAGCTAGACTGGAGGATGTGGAGCGACATTTGATCATGGCAACTCTCAGGCGAACCCGCTACAACCGGACCAAAACCGCTAAACTACTCGGAATCGGAATCCGGACCTTGCAGCGAAAGTTAAAACAGTATTCCGAGGAAAGAGGCTTAGCCGCAACCCAGCCGCAGTCCGACATCCCGCATTTATCTGAGGGAATGCGTCCTGTCATCGCGGCAGTCGTTTAAGGGGCTTCTTAAGATCCAGTTGTTGGTAGGCCTGGGCAGACTCGAACTGCCGACCTTTGCCTTATCAGGGCAACGCTCTAACCACCTGAGCTACAGGCCTAAACATGGAATCAGAGCTTATAGTGAACAACGGGCAGTTCGGTCAAGTGCAAACTTGGACTAAGTTCAATTTGAAAAAATGCCTTTGAGAACGTCATCTTGAAGGCTTCGTAAATCCTGCAGTCCTGGCTGGCCCTTACCCTCGCGGCCGTTGCCGATCATGACAAACGAGACCCACCCCTCCTTGGGGTGTCTAAAGTAGCCGGCCAGTGATGCCACAGTTATGGGCTCGGTTAACGTGCCCGATTTCGCATGGATCTGACCAGCCATTCCGTCATCGCGACTCATCCGCTTCCTTAACGTGCCATCCCAACCATTTGCAGGAAGACTGGCCAGAAAGTCGGGATATAGCTCTCCCCGTGATTCCATATAATTAAGCACGGTTAGAAGTTGCCGAGCCGATAGTCTGTTTTCAGTGGAAAGACCAGAGCCATTGAAAAGCTTAAAATCACTCTTCACACCGACGTCGCCGCGAAGAAAGTCACTTAGAACCTTCACACCAGACTTCAGACTCCCAGAGCCTGTTGAGTCTGCCTTCGATTCATCCCCGAATGCGGCTCCCAGTCGCTTTGTAAGCATGTCGGCAATAAAATTATTGGAAAACGTGTTAAGTCCTTGAACGATGCGTCGCATTTCAAAGCCACTAATCTCATAGAGAAGCTTTGCGTTGTTCGGGGTTTTTCCTGCGCGCACTTTGCCAGAGACCTTGATATTGGCCTTTTCGAGAAACCCGATAAGATAGTCACCCGAGGTGATGGTAGGATCCGCTGCACTACGATAGATTTTTTTCAAACGTGCACTTGCTCCGATTGTGCCAGATCCCTTCAGACCGACGCCGCCATTGGGAAGGCTACTACGTGTTACGGAGACCTGAGCGCTATTATCCGCACCAATAGTCATGGCACGAGACGATAGGCGAACATTTTTTAAAGGAAATGGTGTGATCTCCGAAATGGCCGCTTTACCCTTAGTTGTTGGCGCAAAAGCGACGGCCACTGTATTGAAGTTTACCGCAAATGCCGAGACGGGTGCGTCATAAGCATGAATCGACTGTTGGGTGCCCTCTAGCCGACTTTCATCGCGTGTCTCGGAGTCAAAAAGAGTGTTATCAATAATAACATTACCTGTGATTTCGCGAATTCCAAGATGTCGCAAATCAACAGCGGTTTGCCACAGGACCTCGGAAACCAAAAATGGATCGCCATTTCCCTGAACATATAAATCACCTCGTAGGCGCTGTCGCTCGAGTGTGCCAGAATAAAGAATGGGTGTCGTAAATGTGAAGGCTGGACCAAAATAAGCCAATGCAGCTGCGCTGGTTAGAACTTTTGTGGCGGATGCAGGAGAAAGAAGTGCGTCAGCATTACTTTCAAATAGGACTTTCCCATCCCTTATCCTGGAAAAAATAACGGCGTGATCCGCCGCTTTGATTGACGACAGTTTCTTTTGAATCCCCGAGCCGTTGAAGTCAGCAAAAGATGCTCGACCCCAGGTAGCAGCCAAGGAGACAATCAATAAACTAGTAACCCTCTTCGTCAAGTTCATCGGGAAACTCCGCGAATAGATGCTTTTGCAGCATATCGTACACGCTTGAATCACAGGCTACAAATGTGACGCGCCGCATTGAGTGAGAAAGCCCGGAGTCAATGAAATGTCTCAATGTCGTCATACAATGATTAACAAAACTATCGTGATTTAAACTATTTCCAAGATCCACTGGAATGCCTGGGATAATGAGATGCCCCAACTTTGTTTGTTCAAAAGCCAAGAAAGCATCAGTGTAAAGTCTGCTGATCTCTTGAGGATCACCAGAGTTTAGGCGATCTGGGTGAGCCAGCAATGTTACTGCTGTGTTGGCATCGTCTCGGTTTGACTCGACGCGAACGGTCAGATTAGCCGATGGTAAGAATGATAGGAGCCCATCAGCAGCAAATGTAGTTATCTCACCTTGCCAGATGTCGATTTGGACGTTTTTAAAGCGGCGCAGACCAAGCAAGGTGGTGAATAGCCCTCGTGAGAGTTTTACATAGTTCTCTTATTTAGTGCGGCCGCGATCGCTTTTCCGATATCGCCAGGAGATTCCGCAACGGTGATTCCGGCCGCGCGCATCGCCTCGATTTTTTCAGCCGCAGTGCCATGCCCGCCAGATATGATAGCACCGGCGTGTCCCATGCGCTTACCTTTAGGCGCTGTCTGACCAGCAATGAAACCTGCAACAGGCTTGCTGATGTTTTCCTTTACAAACTCCGCCGCCCGGATCTCGAGGTCACCGCCGATTTCGCCGATCATAATGATTCCCTCGGTTTCAGGATCTTTCTCAAACATTGCAAGTAGCTCTATATAACTAAGGCCACCAATCGGGTCTCCGCCAATTCCAATACACGTGGTCTGACCGAGTCCCAAAGCCGTCGTTTGTCCCACTGATTCGTAGGTTAGTGTGCCAGACTTAGAGATAATTCCAATTTTCCCGCGTTTGTGGATATGCCCTGGCATAATCCCGATTTTGCATTCGCCCGGCGTTATGATTCCGGGGCAGTTAGGGCCAATTAAGATGGACTTTTTACTGCGGTCCAAAGCTTTTTTTACTGGGATCATATCCATGACGGGGATCCCTTCGGTTATACAGACAATAGTTTCTATTTCAGCGGCGATGGCCTCTAAAATCGCATCTGCCGCATAAGGTGGCGGAACGAAGATCATAGAGGCATTCGCACCGGTCTTCTCGCGAGCGTCTTTTACTGTGTCAAACACAGGTAACCCCAGGTGGGTGGAGCCGCCCTTACCAGGTGTCACGCCTCCCACGAACCTGGGTGCGTATTCATGGGAAAGTCTTGTGTGGAACTCGCCGGATTTACCAGTGATCCCTTGTGTAATGACCTTTGTGTTTTTGCCTACGATAATACTCACGGTAATCTCACTCCTGGTTGAATAGTTTACTTGGCTGCGGCGACGGCTTTACGAGCGCCGTCTTCCATCGTGTCGGCCGGTGTAATCTTGAGGCCCGAGTTTTTCAAAATTTCTTTGCCTAATTCCACATTCGTGCCCTCTAGGCGCACCACCAGAGGCACTTTAAGGCCCAACGCTTTTGCAGCGTTAACGACCGCATTAGCGATCACATCACAGCGCATGATGCCACCGAAAATATTTACGAATACTGCTTTGACTCTTGTGTCAGAGAACAGAATTCTAAAGGCATTGGTCACCATTTCTTCGGTCGCACCACCACCGACATCAAGGAAGTTTGCTGGCGAGCCGCCGCAGTGCTTAATGATATCCATGGTAGCCATGGCTAGTCCCGCGCCATTTACAAGACATCCAATGTTGCCGTCTAGGCCGATGTAGTTGAGGCCATATTTTGCAGCTTCAACCTCGCGTGTATCTTCCTCTTGATAATCACGCATGGCCGCAATGTCTTTGTGGCGAAACAGAGCGTTTTCGTCAAAATTCATCTTTCCATCGAGGGCAATAAACTTACCCTCCTTGGTCCAGACCAATGGGTTAATCTCTAGGAGTGAAAAGTCATACTTCATGAACATGTTGTAGAGCTTTGGCACAAGTGCATGCAGCTCTTTGGTCTGCTCTTTTGACAACTTCATGGCGAACGATAGGTTTCTAAGGTGGTAGCCTTGCAAACCAGTGGTTGGATCGATGTTTACAGTCACAATTTTCTCAGGGGTTTTTGCTGCGACCTCCTCGATATCCATGCCGCCTTCCGTAGAAAACATTACCGCAATCGTTGCAGTGTCACGGTCCACCAACATGGCGAGGTAGAATTCTTTGTCTATGTTTGAGCCGGCCTCTATGTAAAGTTTGCGCACTAGCTTACCTTCGGGACCGGTCTGAGGCGTGACAAGTGTCATACCGAGCATGTTTTTGGACACGTTAAAACATTCGTCTGGTGTTTTAACAAGTTTTACGCCTCCACCTTTTCCGCGGCCACCGGCATGCACCTGTGCTTTGACGACCGCGACAGGACCTGGCAAGCGACGATAAGCAAATTCAGCTTCGATGGGGCTTGCTGCGAAATAACCCTCTGGTACGGATACGCCGTTGAGGGCGAACAGAGCTTTGGCTTGGTATTCGTGGATATTCATTTGCCGAGTCCTTTCCCAGTCGGGATATGAGCAAAAATTGCGCAATATTAGGAGAGCCATTGTACTCGGGCTTTTTGATAAAATAAAGGGAGCAAAAGTTAATTAAATCTTGCACAAAACAGGTGCTTAAAGGGTGGACTCACTTGTATGGCGCCGGTTAGAATCGGGGCTTAGAAAAAGGCGCCAATCAGCCTTTGCAGAGGAAAGTCAAAATCATGACATTAGGAAGAAACAGAGTTCTTATAACGGGTGGCTGTGGATTTATAGGTTCCCACCTGTGCGCGAAGTTCCTCGATGCAGGCTGGGAGGTTGTGGCGGTCGATAATTTTCATACCGGTAGAAAGGCGAATGTACTGCCCCTCACTAAGAATCCCCGATTCGAGATACTTCGCCACGATATCGTTGAGCCTCTTAGATGTGAGGCAGATCTGATTCTGAATTTTGCTTGTCCTGCAAGCCCAGTCCATTATCAGCACAACCCAATTTGGACATTGAAGACTAGCGTGCTTGGGACAATGAATATGCTCGGACTTGCCAAACGAACGGGTGCTCGACTTGTGCAGGCTAGCACAAGCGAGGTTTACGGCGACCCGTTAGAACATCCGCAAAAAGAAACCTATTGGGGCCATGTCAATCCGATAGGGCCTCGAAGTTGTTACGACGAAGGAAAACGCGCCGCAGAAACACTGTGTTTTGACTATCACAGAAGCCACAACGTCGATATCCGCGTTGTGCGAATCTTCAACACATATGGGCCTAATATGGCGATTGATGATGGCCGCGTTGTGAGTAATTTTCTAGTGCAGGCTATTCGTGGTGAGGACATAACAATTTTTGGGGATGGAAAACAGACGCGGTCTTTTTGCTATGTAGATGATCTCGTCGAGGGGATCTTCAAATTTTCACTGACGGAAAATGTCACTGGCCCGATGAACTTGGGTAATGACAAGGAGTTCACGATGCTTGAACTGGCGGAGGTTATTCTTCGAAATACCGGCGGAAAGTCGAAGCTAGCATTTAAACCTCTACCAATTGATGATCCCAAGCAGCGACGTCCCGACCTGACCTATGCAAAAAAAATTATTGCTCCCTGGCAGCCGTCGGTCTCGCTCGAAGACGGTATAAAGCGGAGCATCCCCTACTTCCGTGATGCGACGATGGGTGTGTCCTAGCACGCGATACAGCAGACATTGATTACGACGATCAGCGAATAAAAGCATACTTTATAAAAGGATGATTTCAGAGTTGTTGGACAAGGCCGAAAACGGCATTCATTACTCCGTGAGTGGAACGGGCCAGCATACGATAGTCCTCCTGCGAGGTCTGGCGAGATGGTCGGCGCACTGGCTTGGTTTCGAGGAGCTTGTCGTCAAGCAAGGCTTTCGAGTTGTAACGATCGACAATCGTGGTTTTGGAAAGTCTTCGGGAGCTCGGATTGAGAAAGATACGACTATTCAAGAACTGGCGGATGATATAGCGCAAATTATTTCACGGGAGGCGCCAGCCGGCGCCCACATAGTTGGGTTGTCGCTTGGGGCTATGGTGGGGCTGGCGCTTGGGGCTATGAAGCCACAGCTGGTCCGCAGCCTTATGATGGTAAATTCAAGTGTTGGTAGCTCAGGAATTTCACGTCTTAGCCCGAAAGCTATGTTGGCTATCATGAAAGTTCTTGTGTCCGGCGGACGTGGTTACGCGGCCCTTTCTCGAGCGCTCCTCTCGCCAAGTGCTGCGGAGAATAAGCGTCAGAAATTGGCTACCGAGTGGAAAAAAATAGATCTCGCCGCCAAAATCCCGATCGTTTTTTTATGGAGGCAGATAGCTGCTGCTAGGAAGTTTGTCGGTTTGGTCGAGATGTCAGCGATCAGCTGTCCGGTAACTATAATACGATGTGATCAGGACCAATTTGTAGACCCACGTAATAGTGATTTTATTCACAAACACATATCGCACTCAGAGCTTGTTCGACATTCGAGCGCAGGGCATGAACTTGCGATTGATGATCCAGATTGGTTTGCAGGGCAGATTAAGACAGCAGTGGACAAGGCGGTCCACATGTTAAAATAAGCGCAAATGTCATCTATTCTGTCAAAGCGCACCCAGTAAGTTTCTCAGCAACTGAAAGGTACGTTTGTGCCAACTCCACTAGTAGTGCTCGTGGTACCAATGGGACCTCGCCAAAACCAGAGAAATCATGCTGTAGCAAGTACCGTCGTATGTTCTCTTTGTCGAGCATGATGGGCTCTAGGCCAGCAGCGACACGCTCCGAATATGTAGCGTGATCCCAAAGTCGCGAGCTATCTGGCGTGTGAACCTCGTCAATAAGTTTAATGACACTATCGGTACTTCGACCGAATTCATATTTTGAATCGACTAATATCCATCCTCGAGAGTTAAAAATATTAGTCCCAACACTAAATACTTTTAGAGCCATCACACAGATTTGATCCCACTCAGAATAGGAGCAGAGACCTTGCTTTACAATGTCATCGGCCGAGATGTTTTCGTCGTGTTCGAATGCAGCAGCTTTAGTGGTCGGCGTGATGATTGGCTCTGGCAGCCGCTCAAATGGCTTGAGTCCTTCCGGCAGAGTTACACCGCAAAAGCTCCTTTGACCTGTTGCGTAAGCCCGAGCAACAGCGCCGGCAAGATAGGCCCGAACAACAACTTCGACCTTAATCGGACGCAGGGCTTCAACGAGCAAAGCACGCGGTCCCAGCTGTTTAACGAAGTGAGTGGGGACTATGCCCGAGAGTGATTTGAACCAGAAATCGGTAATAGCAGATAAAATGATACCCTTTAGCGGTACGTAATCGATTAGGCAGTCGAAGGCCGTGAGTCTATCTGAGTGTAGAAGCTGCAGACGACCATCACGACTGAGTACCGTTCTGACCTTGCCTTGATAGACGCCAAAACCCTGAGACTGCCATGATGCTACGTCTGATTGAGTGGGCCCTCGCCACGTGTAGTGGTCCCAAAGTTTGGTGTTGCCAGGTTGGGCCAGAAGATCCTGAAGAATTTCACTTAGACGTTTTGTCATCGATTAACTCCATTAAGAAAACGGTATAATCTCGATCCAAAATGCCTTGCGCATAACTGAAATAATAAACTTGGCCAAGCAGCGCATCGTTATGCTAGATTTGTGTTACTGATTTTTCATCAGATCGGCAATCGAATTAATCATAATAGAGAGTAATTCGGCGTGCCTTAACAGGAAATTAATGCCATGCCTCACACCCATCTTTCTCCTAAGGTTTCGCCTGAACAGGCCGTTAAGGATTTGAGTGCGATTGTGGGCAAAGCTTACGTGCTTACTGCGCCGGATGACTTGAAAGTTTGGGGCACAGACTGGACAAAGGTCTATGAGCCAAGGCCGATGTGCATCGTACTTCCTGCGAGCACTACAGAAGTCTCCCAGGTTGTTGCCTACTGTTATACAAACGAGTTGGCCATAACTCCATCGGGAGGTCGGACCGGACTTTGTGCGGGAGCCGTGGCTAGCCAGGGTGAAGTCGTCGTCAGCATGTCGAGAATGAGTAAAATCCTTGAAGTTGACGCAGTGGGATTGACGATCACGGCAGAGGCCGGCGCAACGACAGAGTCTTTGCAGATCGCTGCAAGAGATGTGGGACTTTTCTTTCCTCTCGACTTGGCTAGCAAAGGTAGTTGCCAAATTGGTGGAAATATCGCCACTAATGCAGGCGGTGTAAAATTGATCCGTTATGGGGGCATGAGAGAACAAGTGCTTGGTTTGGAGGTCGTTCTCGCGGATGGTAGCCTCCTCGATATGAACGTTGGCTTGAGAAAAAATAACTCAGGTTATGATCTAAAACAGCTTTTTATAGGTAGTGAAGGTACGTTGGGGGTGGTGACTAAGGCCGTACTCAGGCTGACTCCCAAACCACGGAACTTGCAGCTGTCAATCATGGCCGTAGAAAGCTTTTCAAATATTCTTAAAATTCTTCGACAGTGCAGTCAGTCAGGCGTGTCGATAACTGCGTTCGAATTTTTCACAGATGTTGCTCATCGAATTGTCTTGCAGCATCTTAACGGAGCTAAAACCCCGTTCTCATCGATCTCCCCGTTCTATGTGCTGCTTGAAATTGAGCAGCCCAGTCAGACTCCAGAGATGGAGACGTTACTTGAAGAATTATTTGGTGCCGGATTAATTACTGATGCGACAATCGCGACTAATTCTCAGCAGTTCAAGGATCTTTGGGGTCTACGTGAAAACATAACCGAGTCTTTGGCAGCTCACGGTCAGGTTCGAAAAAATGATATCGCTCTTGCCATTGATCAGCTCGAAGGTTTTGTGCGAGAGCTTGAAAAATTGATGGTTAACGTCGGTTCGTCCGACATCACGCTTGTTCTATTTGGACATATTGGTGATGGCAACCTTCACATCAATTATGTCGCACCTCGCCAAGTACCAAGTGAAAGGTTTCATGCAAGCGCGAGACAAATCGAGGAGAAGGTGTTTAAGCTGCTTGCAGAATTCAAGGGCAGCATCTCAGCTGAGCATGGGATTGGTCTCACGAAAAAAGACGACCTGCATTTTACCCGTAGCAAAGACGAAGTTATGTGGATGAAGCAAATCAAAACGACCTGGGATCCAAAGGGGATTTTAAACCCAGGCAAGATATTCAGCTTTGGTCAGACTTAGCTATTCAACTCATTTGTGATTCGTTTCAATTCGCTGAGGAGCTCTTGCGGAACTCGACTGCCGAATTTATCGAAGTAATCCTTAACACCGGCCATCTCAGATTTCCATGCTGGCGCTTCAATCGATAAAAGCTCGCGCATAGTTTCTGTAGTAAGGCCTGTGCCTTCGGTGTTGATAGAGTCAACAGTTGGCAGGTAGCCGATCGGGGTTCTAACGGCATCGCCGGAGCCCTCACAGCGCTTTAAAATCCACTCCAAAACCCGCATGTTATCACCGAATCCTGGCCACATGAACTTGCCCGCCTTGTCTTGGCGAAACCAATTGACGTGAAATATTTTTGGCAGTTTTTGGTGTTTCTTGCCAAAGGATAACCAGTGCGCCCAGTAATCTCCAAAATTGTAGCCACAGAAAGGTTGCATGGCCATGGGGTCGCGTCGGACGACTCCCACGGCGCCGGTAGCGGCCGCAGTGGTTTCGGAGGCAACAGAAGCGCCAAGAAATACTCCATGAGCCCATGAAACAGATTCCACGACAAGCGGAGCGAGTTCTTTTCGGCGGCCGCCGAAGACGATCGCAGAAAGCGGCACACCAGTAGGGTCTTCGGCTGCGGGCGTATAGCTACCACATTGTTTAGCTGAAACTGTGAAGCGGCTGTTGGGGTGAGCGGCAGGCCCTTTCCCTGCCTCGAAGAGTCTGCCCTGCCAGTCAGTCAGGCCTTCTGGTACAGATTTCGAGAGGCCTTCCCACCATGGCTGCATGTCCTTGGTAACGGCCACATTTGTGAAAATGGCGTCTTTATTCAACATATTCAGAGCGGTGGGATTAGTATTTGCCCCCGTGCCTGGCGCAACGCCAAAGTATCCAGCCTCTGGATTGATAGCGTAAAGCCGCCCGTCTTTGCCAGGCTGAATCCAAGCGATATCGTCTCCAACAGTGAAAACTTTCCACCCACGCTCAGTGTAAGCTTTTGGAGGAATAAGCATGGCAAGGTTGGTTTTTCCACAGGCAGAGGGGAAGGCAGCTGCAACGTAATGACGTTCGCCCTTTGGGTTTTCAATACCAACAATCAGCATGTGCTCTGCTAGCCACCCTTCTGAGCGGGCCTGCCAGGACCCTAGGCGCAGGGCGTGACATTTTTTTCCGAGTAGCGCATTGCCACCGTAACCAGATCCAATTGACTTGATGGTTAGTTCTTCAGGAAAGTGCATGATAAAACGACGATCAGGCGAAAGATCTCCAGTTGAATGTAAGCCTCTAACAAAAGTGCCTTCTTTTTCAATCCGCTTCAGTGCAGCACTGCCCATTCGAGTCATAATACGCATGTTGACAACAACATAGGGACTATCTGAGATCTCGACGCCGCATCTCGATAATGGCGAGTCGATAGGGCCCATGCAGTAGGGAATCACGTACATGGTACGGCCGCGCATACAACCGTTGAATAATGCATCAATTTTCTTGTGACCGTCAGCGGGCGAAAGCCAGTTATTGTTTGGGCCAGCGTCATCTTTATTCTTAGAGCACACAAACGTCAGGTGCTCAGTTCGCGCAACGTCGCTTGGATCCGACCTGTGCAGATAACAACCCGGATGTGATTGGGGGTTTAGCGGAATCAAACTACCAGACGTGACCATCTGTGAAATGATTGATTTCTTTTCCTGCTCGTCACCCGTGCACCAGTGAATTTTGTCGGGTTTAGTTAGAGCAGCTACCTCAGCCACCCATGCGTCGAGAGCCTTGTTTGTGGTTGTCATGGCACCATCCTGGATGAAAGGGGACGAAAGTCTAACAGCGGTTGTTGTTGCAATCTAATGCAGCTAAGCCGCATGCATGCTCGGAAGGTAGCTTTTATCACGGGTTCAGGGGGGGTTGGCAAGGGGGTCTTTAGCCCGCGACCTTGGTGCCGTCAGCGCCATCATAGGTCTCGCCTCGCTCTAAGGCCTTCCTTGGTTTAAATTGAAGCTCCGAGCGTAAGGCTTTTTGGATCTCTGGGCCATCGGGAACTGATGATTTAAAAAGCAAAAAACAGCAGTGCTCCCCAGGTCGGTATTCAAGAATCCCATTGATTAAAGTTGATGCAGACGAGGCCGGGCGACTGGCGCCTAAAGCCAAATCCTTATTGCCAGACCCGGTGGCAGCATCCGAATCTAGAATAGCGAAATTCTTGCTTTGAGCGATCGCCTCTTCGATGCGGGACTTTAGGCTAGTCGCCTTCTGGTGGATTCTGGTTTTTTGCGTGGCCAGAAGTATCTCGAGTTGTCGAATTGCACCGATAAGATCGGAACTTCGAACGCGGGCAAGAGCGGTATTGTAATGAACAATAGAAATCAATTCGTACTCACGTGGCGGCATTGCTACCAGAGTTTTTTCATAAATTTCGATACCTTCTTTTGGGAACCCGCACTTTGCGTGGGCGACAGCCTTATTATTCAAATACCTGATCAGATTTAGATTGGACTCCAAAGACGCTAGAGCTGTTCTTGCATCCTTACTTGAGCCAGACGCTATGGCAACCCGGGCAGCCCCTTCTGCAACGACCCGACTTTCAGGGTCGATGTCTTTGGCCATGTTTAAAGATGCCTCCGCAGTCGCCGTTTCACCGAGCTCTGCTTGCACTTCGGCCATAGTTATCAGACGTTCGATATTCATTGGTGAAATAGTTTGAGCCTTCTTAAAGCACTTTAAAGCCGATTCGTATTGTCGAAGAGTCATCAAACATTTGCCCAATATATTGAGCGCGAAAAGTGATTCACCAGATTGTTTTACGGCAGCAATAGCCAGGTCTCGGGCCTCGTCATACTGCTCTTTAGCGAATGCAAATTCTGCCCGAAGTATAGACTTCCTGGCATTTTGGATCGTTGGATCGTCCAAGTAGCGTTGGACAAGTGGTTCAGCGGCTTGTAAAGATTTGCTGTTCAGCAGTGAACGAATCTTGTTCTCAAGCTGATACATGTCAGACGGCATTCGATCTTGCTGGATGGCCCAAATAAGCGCTTTAAGAAGAGTGTTTTTTTCAACCGGTTTTAGAGCTAGATTTGCGATTCCGAGCTCTCGAATGATGGGCATATCACTGGATTTAATGAGGGAGCTAATGACGATCACTGGCTTGTTACAGTGACCTTTAGACCGCAGCCTTTGGAGAAGCATGGGACCAGACAACTTTGGTATACGCCACTCCATGAGAAGAAGATCAGGTTCACCGTTTTGGTCCAGCCACGAAAACGCAGAATCACCATCAGCGAAGTCAAATATATTGTTACACCCGAGCTCTCGAATAATTGACTTGACGGCACTACGGCTCGCGTCATCACTATCGACAATAACGACATTTTCAAGCCCTAAAAAATTTGGGGACTCTTCTGCGTCGCTACTTACCTTTGCCGACGATGCTTGCAGGGATGATGCACTGATTTTTTCACGCATTGAATTGATATTTGAAATTTTATCCGGACATATCAGTTCAAGCTGTCGAAGTGTTGCATCCGCTTTACGGTTTTCACCAGATAGCACTAACGACTCAGCTAGATTCATTAAGCTTTCGCCGTCGCCTGGGTAAATAGAGAGAGCGTTTTTATCGAGCTCTACCAAATCTTGATGTCGGCCAACTTTAGTTAAGTGGCTCCGCAAATAGCTCATCGACGTCTTGGTGGAGTCGCACTCGAGGGTATCCATTTTGGCTGCCAGCTTTTCAAACTCAACTTTTAAGTCGTCGCGGTTTGTATATTTTGGATGACAAGTGAAAGCTCCAAGCTCAAAGGCTTTAGCAATAGCCCAATCTTCGTTCTCCGCTAGTAGTAGCGAAACTTTAAGACCGCGTAGAGCAGACGCGCTGGAAATCATACGTATGGAATTAAGCCCGTTGCGGGAGTCGTTCGGTTGTAACGGTAAGATCAGCCAATCCGCATGATCCGCCTCGAGGAAATGATGCGAATCCGTGATGTTTGCCATGGTTTCCACATTTGTGAAGCCGAGAGATCGTAGAACGTCTCCAATAAGCTGTCTTAGTGACGCAGATTGCTCCACGGCCACGATGCGCAGACTTCGATCTTTGAATTTTGCCTCAAATGCCATGCCCAACTCTCTACTGTGATGGTGAGATCCTCGGTTTTTTGCAAATCCACCATCATGGCTATCGACCACCTCTCTAGATTCTTAAGTCCCGCGGAGGCAGGCTCCGGCAAGTTGCCAAGATCGCAATAAAAATTTTTTTTGCGCTAGAAATGCTTTTGATAATCAACGGGCTGACATGAGCCGGCACGATAGGGGTCGAGTAATGGGCCTTTTTTGAATGCACATAAGACCCTATATTTATTGGTTATATTTACCAATTTGGCGAATTTGCTAAAGGTTTTGGTTGGATGGTCGAAGACCCAAACGGACGGTCACGGAATGTGATCAAACTTAATTCTGATTTAGAGGAAAACTTTATGTTGCCGAGGCTATCAACTCTTTTAGGTGTGAGTATTGTTTACCTTGCGACATCTTGTAGTTCGGAGGCGGAATTCGGGAGTAGTGGAGCGAAATCCTACGACCAGGTAGCTAGCCGAGTTTTCAGCTTTAAGTCGTCGAAGATCACTCCCAAAACCATGTCACTTCTCGATGGCGGTCGCTATACCTCGCTGGACATCAGACAGGCTGAAAGAGCGCCATCACAAGTTATCCAGCGTCAAATTAGACGACAATCGTTCGTCGACAATTTTTTACAAGGCCATGCCGCAAGATATTCAGAAGAAGAGTTTCAGCTAAGTGAAGCAGGTATGCTCGACTTTCTTGTTGTGGTGGATAACTCGCGCTCTATGAGTGATGAGCGTGACATGGTAGGTCGAGGGCTCGCTCCTTTAATATCATCATTCAGTGACACAAACTGGCAGATCGCTGTTGTGTCGATGTCCAATCCATGTATTGACTCCACAAACCTCATCAAGAAAACGGACGCTAATGCAAGTAGCAAGTTTGCGGATGCTGTGCGCAAGTCAGTGGACTGGCAAGCCACGGAGCAAGGCTTTCCGATGGCCATTAAAGCACTCCGCGGGCAGTGTAACAGTTCAACGCGCCCTTGGCTGAGAGAAGGGTCTTCCGTAGGTGTTTTGTTTGTCAGTGATGAAGATAATTGCGGTTCGGATTCGGGGGAGCTGGAGCGTTGCGCAAATGTAGAGGGTAAAAATGCTGCGGAGATGGTTCGGGCTCTTCGCGTGATCCGTCCCGCCGATCAAGGCAGACTCTATGCGATTGTGGATAAAGATGGGTCGTGCCGTGATGCTGGTGGCATTGGGCACATGTACTTAGATGCGCTGGCTCAAACTGGTGGTACAGCCGGTTCTATCTGTAATGATTATTCAGCTGTTAGCGGCTACGGTACTTATCTTAGAAGTGTCTCTACGGATGTTAGCCGTATTATTAAACGTCAATTCTGGCTGACAGCCTCTCCAGATATGGGACAATTTAATGTCTTTGTCGATGGTAAGGCAGTCGCGGGCGGTGTCGTTAGCGTTAACGGGAAAGTCGTGACCATCGATCCAGCCGCCTTCAAAGATGGCCAAAAGATAAAATTTGGATACACACACGACGCTATTCCTATGTTCTCCGATGTAGTTCTTAAAACGTCACCTGCCCTAGAGACTTTAAAGGTCGTTATGAATGGCGCGACGCTCACACTGGGCGCTGACTATCAGTTTGACGCATCATCAAGGCGTGTGGTGTTTAGGGTGATGCCTCCCGAAGATGCAAGGATCCAGATCACATATCTTGAAAATAAGATCCTTCAGACAAAGTTTCCCGTTAACCTCTCGGGAGCTCGCAATCAAACTCTTCAAGTTACTGTTAATAACGCTGCGAAAAATAGAGATGAGTTTAGTTATGACGAGACGGGGGTCGAATTTGTGGTAGCTCCTGCCGATGGTGCAGTAGTCAGTATTTCATGGCGGACTGAGGAGCACAAAATAACAGATTATAGTGCGCGACTGAGTGATCCGCGTCGGCCAGCCTCCTGGCAAGTGATGGACAAAGCATCTGGTAACGCAGTCCCTGCCGAGTGGGATGGTGTTAACTTGAAATTCGCTTCCGCTGACGTTATTGAAGGCCGCACGGTGATTTTCACGGTTGACTTTGGTGAGAAGTCTCAAACAAGATCGATTACGCTTCCGAGTGAGCGCATCGATGACGTCGTCAAAGTATTGGCTGATGGGCGCGAGGGAGTATGCTGGGCTGCTCCACCCCCTGGTGAGGGAGATCAAAACGGTGCCGCGAATGTCGACAAAACCTTAGAGGAAAAAGACGCAAAAAACTGGAAGTCTCGATACAAGGGCCGCGAAGTATACATAAAATGTGAACAGGGTGTCGATTATGCAGAGTTAAAAATAGACTACCTAGAGGAAGTTGAAAGAACGGGGTCATTTACGGTGAAACTAGCAGCAGATGCCAACACTGAAGATCCATTGATGGGATGGAAAGTTTATGTTGATGGAGTCCGGACCCAAGACTTTAGGCGAGAGGGGTCCGTCATTGTCCTAGATGGCGCGTCCCTTGCTCCTGAGACCAGAGTCGATGTCGAGGTTATCACGTACCAAATGGTGGGAAAATAATCCGTAATTTCAGATTATTGTAGCGCCTGAGTCATCTGATTCGGGCGCGACACTTTTGCTGCGTACTCGCTAGAAAACGTGGTATACCTGTGGCTTGATATTGACCGGAGCGAGCTCATGGGAATCAGAAAATCCTGGATCATTAACGTCTTAAAAATTTTAGTCGTAGCAAGCCTTCTTGCTTGGATGCTGACCACAGGAAAGTTGTCGTTTGCTGAGATGTCGGTCATTTTGGATAGGCCAGACGCCATGCTTGCTGGTTTTGCGGTCTGGTTTTTTGGTCCTGTGCTTCTCGGTAGCTGGAGATGGTGGCTATTGTTGCGGGGGGCAGATCTCGACTGCTCATATTTTAGGGCGCTCAAGTTACAACTCATTGGATTCTTTTTTAATACGGCTATGCCGGGGGCCGTTGGTGGCGATATCGTCAAAGCGATTTATATCGTACGCGATCAACCAACACGCATGCGAAAGACACCTGCAATGCTGACGGTCCTTCTTGACAGGATTCTTGGACTTATAGGCCTTTTCGTCATGGGTGTTGTTGCGGCGGCCAGCTCTTATGAAAAACTCGTGTCAAATCCGGTTACCGGACAGCTGCTGATAGGACTTGCGATTGTCGTGGTTTTAAGTCTCGCATTTCTTGGCGTTGTATTTATGCCCCACCCTGATGGACGAGACCCATTCGAGAGGCTTTTATCTCTTAAAATGCCAGGGTTTAAACTGCTGCGAGGTATTTATGATGCGTTACGAGCCTATAAGCATAGGCCACTAACGATTTTTGCTACGATTTCGATATCTGTTGTCATCCAGCTCATATTTTTAGTCTACATGGGATTCATTGGCCGTATACTTTATGGTTCTCAGAACTTTGATGCAGCATTGCTGGCGCCAATATTTCCTTTCGGAACACTCGCGACGGCTATTCCACTAGCTCCCGGTGGACTGGGGGTCGGTCATGCGGCCTTTGATAAGCTATTTCATTTGGTCGGGTTGCCAGGTGGCGCTAATGTTTTCAATATATACGTTTTGAGTCAGTTAATTTTGAACTTGCTGGGATTTATCCCGTACTTGTCCGTGAAATCAAAAATCAGCCAAAATCAAATATCTATCGAGTCAAGCGAAGCTCTTGGGTGACGCAAAAATGTCGATATTAGAATCTAATGGCGCAAAAATTTACTACGAGACGCACGGTGCTGGCGGACATTGGGTAACGCTTATAAATGGACATACTAGATCCAGCACTGACTTCAGAATGATGTCACGTATTTTGGTTGAAAGCGGACTTTTTAGCGTTCTTCTACTTGATAACCGAGGCGCAGGCCGGTCTGAGTCAGAAGGGCCATTTTCGATACATGATATGTATCACGATGTTCATCGACTATGGGACTATTTGGGCATCGCAAAATCATCTGTTTTAGGCATTTCGATGGGTGGATTCATAGCTCAGGGTTTGGCTATCTCGCTGCCGGATAGGGTTCAAAAATTAATTCTGGTTTCTACCTCGTCGGATGAGGGTTTTATTCGTCAGACCGGCGGTGCTTGGGTCAGTGAAGGTACACTGCTCGAGGATAAAATGCGGTCGTATTTCGCCCCTGGCTTTGTTGAAAGAAATCCCCTACTGTTTTCGACCATGATAAATCAGATTCGGCAAGCGATTGAGTCAGGCAAATTTAAAAAGAACTCTGATCTGCAAAGACATGCGTTGCGCGGTGCCAGTTGGACTGAGCGGCTTCATGAGATCAGATGCCCAACATTGATTGTTCATGGTGAAATGGATCAAGTTGTAGAATTAAAAGGGGCGGAGCTACTGATCCAAAAGATCCCAAGATCTAGGAAATATTTAATACCTAATGCCGGACATCTGCTCTTAGCGGAAGCTCCAAAGGAGCTTTATAGAGTGGTCGTTGACTTCTTGAGCGATTCTTAGATTGTTCCCGTGACCAGGCGAACCTCATTTTCGGTCACTCCGAGTTCTTTGGCGATTTTCTCGGTGCTTAGCCCTTTAGAGAGCATTGCGCGGATGTCGTGATATCGACGCGATTCCAGCTCGTCAACAACATCCTTCCAGTTCTCGGCAGCACGAAGTAACTTGGCGGCGTTCTCGGCGCGTCCAACTACTCTAGCCAGAAGTTCACGCTGACTTTCAGCGTCCTTTGCGAGTTTTAATAGAAAGTGCTGCTTGTTGGTGAGCTCTTGGAAGGGGGCGTCGAGCTTGTTGGAAATGTTAACAACTATTGCGTCAGCTTCATGAGCAATTTGCTGTACTCCTCGCTTCACTTCCTGCTCAGCCTCTGTGGCAAGCACTTGTATTTGATCTTTGATAGCGCGGGCGTGACTTTGGGCCTCAGCTAGCTCAGCACGAACGCTGTTTCGTAAATCAGCAAGTAAGGCGCGCTCCTCGGTTAGCTCTCTAACAAGATTGTGGCTAACCGCCTGCCGCCTCTGCAAGCTCAGAAATGCGACTATCAAAATGACATCCGCTATCGCCAGCGCCGTGAGAACCAGGCCAATCATATATCACCCCTCTTGAAGGTAGCTTTTTAAAACGAGCTCGTCCGTCTCATCTATGCTAACGGTCTGCACTGTGACGATTTTCTTTTTTCCACGTCGGCCCACGTCTTCGACGCTCACAACCTTTGCTAGTATCGGAAATCGGGCCGGCTGATCGATACGTCGGTACTGAACAAAGCGCAGTTTGCGCTGCCAATAGTCAGGGATGTCCAGATGAATTCTTAGCAGTGTGCCGGGACTGTAGGAGACGGTTGTTTGAAACTCGATGCCATGTGGGCTTATGTGGAGACTTTGGGTTGACTCTAGGCTGGTGTCGTCAGCCGATATGCTGTATGTGCCGTATTTCATACCTACTTTTCGCGAGCTTCTTGGATACTTCTTTATGAGTGATGCATCAAATTTCGCCGAACCACCTGGAGCGTTGTTGTCTACGACGCCTTCGGATCGATCTTTCAGAGCATTGTCTGTGTTAAGTGATGGGCCGGTGGAGTTCGAGTTCATGTCTACATCCTAAGATTTATGTTAGCTGGCTTTTTTGCTTGAGAATATTTTTGTTAATTTTTCTTGGAGTGTGGCGCCTGTGAATGGCTTAACAATGTAGCTACTAACGCCATTCTTGACGGCCTCGATAATTTGCTCTTTTTCGGTTTCGGCGGTCACCATTAGAAATGGTAGCTCTGAAAATTTTTGATCCGATCGAACGGCCTTCAAAAATTCAAGACCGGACATTTGCGGCATGTTCCAGTCGCTGACGATAAATTCGATATCCGGATTTGCCTCAAGGGCTTTGAGTCCCTGAGCGCCATTTTCGGCTTCAACGAAATTTGTATAGCCGTTTTGGCGCATCAACGTTTTGACAAATCGACGCATTGTCGGAAAGTCATCGACAATCAGAATCTTCATGTCTGGGCGGCCTAATGCCATAGTACGAAATCTCCTTTTTCGCAGCGAAAACGCGGTAGATCAATCAGAAAGAATAGCTCGATGCTTTTTTAGCTTCTCGATCGCCTGGGTGTGAAGCTGGCTTACGCGCGACTCCGTCACCTCTAGGATTCGGCCGATCTCTTTTAAGTTCAGATCTTCGAAGTAGTAAAGCTGTAGGACTAGCTTCTGCTTCTCAGGCAATTCTTCGATGTGTTTTCGGAGAATATCGCGCGCGGACGCGTTTCTTAATTGAGTGAATGGGTTTTTTGAGTTTGGATTTTCGAGCGAATCAAGCAGGCTGCGACGCTCTGCAGTTCCGTTAGTTCCGCCAAAATCGTCAATGGAAAACATCTGAACGCCCTTAACTTTGGCATTCATGTCGAAAAATTCTTCAATGGGCATGCCGAGAGCTTGACTTAACTCATCGTCAGTTGGCTTGCGACCAAAGCGTTGCTCTAGCTCGGCAGACATTCTGTCTAGCTTCTTCGCCTTGTCGCGAACAGATCTGGGAACCCAATCCTGAGTGCGCAGTTCATCAAGGATTGCGCCACGGATTCGAAATTCGGCGTAAGTCTTGAATTTATTGTCACGGCTTGGGTCGTACTTGTCGATAGCATCCATGAGCCCGATGACGCCGCTGCTTATAAGGTCTTCAATTTGTATATTACTTGGCAGGCGCGAAGCGATTCGTTGAGCCACAAATCGAATGAGGGGCGAGTAATCCATGATCAACTGATCGCGGAGTTTGCCATCGACTGCGGAGTTTTCTTGCTTGTATTTTTTAACGAGTGATTTCATGAACGCCGCCCCAATTAAGTTCCCTTAATATTTTACCGCAGACTGCTTGCGACCCGTTACGGGTCAAGATTTTGACGCCCCTCAATGGGACTAGACATCGCCGCCCATACTGAATTTAAACCACGAGAACGTATCGGCATTTCGGAATTATTTAGCAATTGCAAAATCTGACACCACGCCTGGCCCCAACCTTGTCCACACAAGGAACTGAGAGCATTTTCTGACCCTACGTTTCTTGCAAGTATGGCTCTAATAAGGCTGTGATCCGTGACGACTGAACCAACATGGTGAACGGTGGAGCCGCAATACATTTTTGCAACCTCGGCAACCTTAGCGGCGACTCTTCGGCCCTCTTCATGTGTAAGCACTTGGTTTACAACGAGAGCAGCGTCATAGCGATCATGCTCTTCGGCCATGAGTTTGATTAGGGCGTATGCATCGGTGATCGCGTGAGGTTCAGGTGTAGTAACAACAACGAATATATCACTGACAGAATTTAACGTTAGCACGGAATCAGAAATTCCAGCGCCGGTGTCTACAAATACATAGTCATAGGTGTCGGGTAGGCGCGATAACTCGTGCACTAGAAAGCTTCGGCTGAGTGGCGTCATGTTTGCTAACTGCGCAACGCCGGATCCTGACGAAATAACGTCGATACCAGGCGCGCTTCGTGTGACGATGTCTCCAATTTGCAAACGACCGTCGAGCACATCTTTCAATGTTCCTTTGGGCTCAAGACCCATGACGACATCAACATTCGAGAGGCCGAGGTCTCCGTCGACAATTAGAACTCGCGAACCAGCTTTCACGCAAGCTAAAGCCATATTGATTGTGGACATCGTCTTGCCGACGCCCCCTTTTCCGCTTGTTATTGCGATGATCCTGCCCATGTGAAACCCTTAAAGTTATGATGTTAAATGATCTGGATACAGCAATCACAGTTCTGTTTTGAGTAGGCTACTTATGATCGCCTCGCGCGATGCTCGTTCTGGTGCTTGAGATGGTTGAGCGGAGTAGCAGAGCCAGCTTAGTGGAACAGACCACTTGCTGCTCGCGTTGAAAATATCTCCCCACGCAGGCAGCTCATCCAACTTCGTGAATGCAACACTGGAGATGCCGACCGTGCTGAAATGACGGATTGCGCGATCTTGTAGTGCCGACTTCTCCGTGGCGCTGAGTGCGAGGTGGAATTCGATCGACAGACCCTGGTCTTTGATAATTTCAAGATCGACGAGACTCGCTGTATCAGTTGGGTTGCGACCCGCCGTGTCTACCAGCAAAAGGTCCGTATTGCGGAGCTTCATAACGGTCGGCTTTAACTCTTCTGGTCTGGAAATGCATACGTGCTCGATCCCAAGAATTTTACTAAAAACGCGAGTCTGCTCTGCTGCCCCAAGTTTTTCTGGGTCCCAGCTGACAATCGCGACACTGTGGCGCTCGCGCTTTGCGACGGCGGTCGCAATCTTTGAAACCAGCGTGCTCTTGCCTGAACCGGGCGTGCCAAGAATCACATGAATATTTGTCATTCCCTGAACATTAGTTAACTTCGGCGCAATCTTGACTCTCTTCATCAGCCATCGGGTGGCGACCTCCTTATAGTGCGCATCTAAGTCCTCGCCGGCTTGACCTGCCGAGGGAGGCGCATAAGCCGATAAGTGCCGAATCAACTCAGCCGTGATGACGCGATCAACTCCACTTGCATTGAGCGTTTGCTCGAGCGAGAAGAGATGGGGCGGTGTCGCGTCGGTAGTCCGACTTTCGCGCAACAAGTCCAGGAGCAGGTTTCTTACGTCCTGAACTGAGCTCTCAAGCAAGCGCACTTGCCGAGCAGATGGCATCATGTCCGTAATATTTGACAGCTTTGCAATGACCTCAGAGTCGCGCACAGAGGTAGTATCACTGGAGGCTGGGCGAGCCTCCGCGCCAGACTTTGACGATACTGCAGACGCGGCTGTCACTTCGTAGATTTTTGGCAAGCCAGCATCCGAAGGGGGAAGCTCTTTGGTGGACAGAATCACGGCGCTGGCACCAAGCTCTCGCTTGACAGCAGAAATGGCGTCGCGCATCGTTGTTGCCTCAAATTTGCGTACTTGCATAAGAATGCCTCCTCGTCGTTATCTCGTCTAAATAGATACTACGCCCACTTTATTCGTTTGAATCTCTGTGGGTATTTCGTCAAAAGCGAGCACAACCACACCTGGTACGAAACGATTGATCAGTTTTCTCAGGTCCCACCTAATTCGAGAACCGCAAACCAAAACGGGCATCGTCCCTAACGGATCAAATTTCCGCATCGCTTCCGCGATTTGCGTCAGCAAGCGCTCGACGTACCGCGTGTCGATATTGAAGTATGTGGAGCCGTCTTCGGCGGTCTGTAGCGCTCCAACCAAAACATCTTCAACGGCGCGATCGAGAGTTGCAATATGCAGGGTATTCTCATTAGCTAGATATTTTTTAATTATACCACGACCAAGCGACTTTCTAACGTACCGCGTCAGTATGTCAGGATGTGAAACCTTCTTGCAGTGATCGGCTAGGGTTTCGAAAATGCTATGGATATCACGAATACTTACCGATTCTGCCAAAAGATTTTGTAGAACTTTGACAACATCACCAAGGCTCAGCCTGTCAGCACCGACCACTTCTTCGACCACTTTGGGGTGATCAATCTTCAGATTGTCGATGAGCTTTTGGGTTTCCTGACGACCAAGCAATTTATGCGCGTTCTCGCCTACTAGCTTCGTTAAATGCGTAACGATAACTGTGGCGCAGTTGACGACGGTATAGCCGCGGAATGTTGCTTCGTCTTTTTGCGACGTTTTTATCCAAAGCGCGTCAAGTCCGTAAGCGGGCTCTTTGCCTTTAATTCCTTTTATAGGATCTGTAATGTCGCCGGGATCCATGGCAAGCCAGTGATCCACAATAAGATTTCCTCGACCGATTACGTTGCCTTTCAGTAGGATCTGGTATTCGCCAGGCTTTAATTGAATATTATCGCGGACCATAACCATTGGAACGATAATTCCAAGATCCTGCGCAAACTGTTTCCGGGCGCTGACAATCCGCTCGAGAACCTCACCGTCTTGACTTTGGTCAACCAATGGAACAAGACCCACGCCGACTTCAAGAGATAGCGTGTCCACATGCAGCATATTCTCAATTGAATCAGACGTACCTTCCGCCAGACGGCTTTTATTCGCCTCCTCGGCTAGCTTCGCGGCAGATTTTTCAGCGGCATCGGCGGCGCTATACCGACCCAATACAAAGAAAAGAATGGCCAATGCAAGAAATGGCAGGAAAGGAAATCCAGGTAATAAACTTAACACGATCATAAGACCAGAACATACGTACAGCGGCTTTGTGTGTCCGACGAATTGTTCTTGGATCTCATCACTAAGTCCACTCTCTGTAGAGCTACGCGTGACTACGATACCGGCGGCGATCGAGATCAGAAGGGACGGTATGATAGCCACCAACCCGTCACCGATTGAGAGCAGCATGAATTTCGAAGCCGCATCTTTAAACGACATGTCATGCTGAATAACGCCGATGGCCAAGCCAACGATAATATTTATTAGAGTGATGATGATACCAGCAATGGCATCGCCTCTGACGAATTTTGACGCACCGTCCATCGCTCCGTGAAAGTCTGCCTCACGTTCAATTTTGCGTCTGCGGCGTTTGGCTTCGTCCCTATCGATAACGCCGGCATTAAGTTCAGCATCAATGGCCATCTGCTTGCCTGGCATGGCGTCCAAAGTAAATCGCGCGCCCACCTCGGCAACGCGGCCAGAACCTTTGGTGATCACAAAGAAGTTAACGACATTCAAGATTAGGAAAATAACGACACCAACAAAATAGTTCCCGCCGACAACAAATTCTCCGAAAGCTTGAATCACGTGAGAAACATCTCCCGAGGCGCCATCAAGCAAGATAGCTCTGGTGCTGGCCACGTTCAAAGCAAGTCGGAGACCTGTGGTTAACAGAAGTATTGTTGGAAATGTTGAGAATTCGAGCGGCTCTTTGATGTAAGTCGAAATCAAAAGAATCAATACGCCCATTGTTATGGAAATCGCTAGCAGCATGTCCATTAGGACGGGAGGTAGCGGCACGAGCATCAAGAAGACACCCGCAACGATACAGACAGCAAACAAGACGTCGGTGCTCTTGAAAAAATCCAATATGTTTAGACTTGGAGCGCCCATGGCCTCCTTGTTTTGTTTGACAGCTTTTCCTGTTGCCTGTGCCATGATGTCTCCCGCCTAACTCTAAACGTCTTGCGCCGGCTGTTGCACATTTTTATCTGTTTTTTTTGCGATGCTTATGCCCTTGAGCTTGAAAACGAATCGTATGATTTCACTAATGGCTTGGTACATGCCGGCCGGTATCTCATCGCCTTCCTTTACCGATGCGTAGATAGCTCTTGCTAGAGACTTGTTTTCGACGATTGGTATGTCTAACTCTTTAGCAGTCTCTCTCATTTTTAAAGCGAGAAAGTCGACACCTTTTGCAACGACAAGAGGAGCTGGCATCCCGAGCTCGTATCGGATCGCAATCGAGTAATGGGTCGGGTTTGTAATAAGAACTGTAGCTTTACGGGTATTCTCGACAGTTTTTCGGGTTGCGATTTCGCGCGCCATACGACGAAGCTTAGCCTTCACATGAGGGTCAGATTCGCGCTGCTTGGTCTCTTCTTTTACCTCTTGCTTCGTCATCTTCATTTTATTTTCGAGCGTTATGAAATTATAGATGAAATCAGCGGCACCAACGAACAGCATCAATCCCACGACGCCCCAAAGCAAGTGCTGTGTGATTTCTGTCCAATACATCCAGGACGCTGCATAATTGGCGTGGAGTAATGCGGGTACCTTGCGCCACTCGCCAGCAAGAACGAGCCATGCGACAACCGAGACGGCCAGAAGCTTTGCAATGGTTTTAAAAAGACCAACCAGCATCTCCTTCGAAAAAAGACGTCCAATACCAGTGATTGGATTTAGCTTCGACCAGTCCGGCTCAAGCTTTTTCCAGGACCAGTTGAACTGAGTCTGTAGCAGGGACGAAAGGCTACTCGCAACCGCGGCGACTAAAAAAAACGGCAACGTAATATAAAGAATCTCGACCCACTGCGCCCCTAGGTACGTAAGGATGTTTTTCTCGTTAACTCGGAAATGTTCAATTGATTTAAAGTTATTTATAAGAATTTTTTCAGCTCGAACAACAATCTGTGGGGCATACCAACCCAAAAAAATCGCTATCGCGGCCAGACCGGCGACCTGACTCAATTCATGGCTGTGAGCAACGCTTCCTCGCTCGCGAAAATCCTCACGCCGTTCGACCGATGCTTCCTCGGTCTTGTCATCATTATCTATGTCATTGTCATTCTCAGCCACCGACGCCACCCCTACCGACTAATTAAACTGAGAACATTTGAAAGATGCTGATTACTCCCTGCGAAATGCGTCTCGAGCCATCCCGGTAATAGTGGTATGAGCGCCATGTAAATAAATAATCCCACAAAAAAGTTCGCAGGAAAGCTCATGATAAACACGTTTGCTTGGGGGACTGCGCGATTTACAAGTCCAAGCGCTGCGGTTGCAAACAAAAGTCCGACAAGTAAAGGCGCCGCAAGTTGCACTGCCGTCGCAAATATGCCTGCAGACACCTCTAATATCTGGGTGTTTAGAGGTCCCCGGAGAACCGCTTGGCCAATCGGAATCAAATTAAAAGAATCGTAAATAGATTTTATATAGATGTGATGTAAATTCAGAGCAAGAAATATGAGAACGACCAACATTTTATGAAGGGCGGTAAATCCGTTAGTTTGTTCTTCACTATCTGGCATAAAGACGCTGACGGTATTAAAGCCCATCTGAAGGCCGACGATATTTGCAGCCATGACGACACCGTCAAACGCAAGCTTTGCAGTGTATCCGAGAACCAATCCGATCAGTAATTCCCTCATCATGAGAAGCGACAATGCGCCCACATCTTTGAGTGCAAGAGAAATGCCGGCTCCGTATGCGCTAGGTAGAATTGGGTAGATACCGGCAGTGAGTGCAACAGACAAAAGAATGCGGGCCCTGACGGGAACGCTGTTGTCTCCAAAAAGTGGTAATAACGCAACAATGCAAGAGATCCGCAGAAAAATAGCGGCAGCTGTAAGGATCTGCGATGTTTCAAAAGCAAACACGTGTCTACCGTCCAATTGTTGGTATCTTGTTAAATATCCCTATAGTGAAATGAATGAACGTCTCAAGAATCCAGGGTCCGGTGATCGCCAGCGCTACTGTCATTACAAGAATCTTTGGGATGAAAGTTAGCGTTTGCTCGTTGATTTGCGTTGCAGCCTGAAGGACCGAGATGATCAGACCGGTTATCAGGATGGCAAGAAGTGCAGGCGCAGATATCAGTGTAGCGATCCAAATGGCGCTCATGCCCAAGTCAATGACCGTTTGTTCTGTCATGCATGCTCCTGCTACGAGTATGTATGGAAACTCTTCACTAGTGCACCGACGATAAGCGACCACCCATCAACCAGAACAAACAAAACTAACTTAAATGGCAACGATACGACCGTTGGTGGTAACATCATCATGCCCATGGCCATCAAAATCGCAGATACGACCATATCGATAATTAGGAATGGTATGTATATAAGAAACCCAATCTGAAATGCCGTTTTAAGTTCACTGATCATGAACGACGGTATCAAGACGCTCATCGGAATGTCGTCCGGTGTCGCTGGCTTAGAAAGCTTGGATAGATTCATAAATAGCCCAAGATCTGATTCGCGAGTCTCAGCCAGCATGAATTTACGGACTGGTTTCGAGATCTCCTGTAGCGCCTGCTCTTGGGAGATCGCATTTTGGGATAGTGGTGTTATCACTCTGTCATTAATGGGACCCCAAACTGGCGCCATTGTGAACATCGTTAAAAACAGTGAGAGTCCGAGCACAACTTGATTTGGAGGCATCGTGTTGGTTCCGATAGCCTGCTTTAGAAAGCTTAAGACAACTAAGATCCGGGTAAATGATGTCATCATTAACAATATCGCAGGCGCTACACTCAATACCGTTAGTATGCTAACGATCTTTAGGGCTGGGACAACTGCATTTGGGTCATCAGATTGGCTGAGGTTAACTTGTAGTTTAGGAACGCCCGTTTCTGCTAAGCATGATTGACTGATCATCAGACCTGCGACAACAACAGCTAGTGCGGCGGGCGCCCACCGAGCTATTTGCAATAGTTTATTGTTATTTTTCACACTGACCCCCATATCGTATTTGATCAGCCTGGAGGAAGATTTCGAAGCCTGTCTCTTAGTATCTTCGTTATATCGTCGTCTTTCTTGGAATTGCTACGAACATTCACTGGCCCATCCTCACCGATCGCCACATTAATGCTAGAGCCCTTTGTCGGCCCAAGAGATCTGGCTTTAACGGTTGATGCTGTTAAAGGCTGTCGTTTTGCTGCAGGAGTTAACTCCGCTGGACTTTTCAGTTTTATCTCCGCATCTGGGTTTGCATTTTCCAATGCTCTTGAAAACTGCGTTGCCGTTCCGCGTTGGTCAATGCTAGTTAGTAAATTAATGGATTCTGCTGTCACGCCTAACAGAAGTTGCTGTCCTCCTACTTGCACTAGAGTCAGCTTTTGTTTTTGACCGATAGATATGCTTGAGAGCACTCGCATAGTTGCCGGTTCAAGGTAGTCATTACTCTTAGCAGCACCACCACGACGGGCCTTTCGTGATTTAAAAAATTGGGCACATAAAAGCGCAATGAATAGAAGTGCGCAAACAGCAGCTCCTTTGGTCAGCTGGGCGTGTAGATTTTGACTTGGCAAAGCCGTTGAGCGTCTGTTTTCGGTTTGAGTGGGTGTGGTTGGTTGCGAGGATGTCAATGCAGTTTGTTGCTCACCGGACGATACTGGCTGAACTACAGCAGGTGTCACCTTGTTTTCGGGGGGTGATATAAGTTGCTCGAGCTTTTTATGGTCGATTGTGATCACAATACGGTCACCGAGTAACTCAGCAGAGGAGGCGAGTTTAGCTTTGGCGGCGTCTTGGTTTATAAAAAGTCGAAGCGCACCGTCGTCAACTCCAGTCTGGAATGATGCGAGTTTACGCAGGAATGGTCCGCTTCCGTCGAGAAATTCACCAGAGGCAGGAACCTGCGTATTTGGTAGTTTAACCTGAAGAAACGTGCCATGTTCCTCAATATCGAGGTTTTTCCAGTCTGGGCTTCGATTAAGCCGGGCCGTCACAATTGTCAGGTCACCGTCAATCTCCGTTGTCACGGCTCCGAGTGTAAGGGCCGCCGACTTTGATGAGTTTTTTAAATCGTCAGGGCGTTTCTCCACCCTATTTGAGTCACTGGCGTCTGAATTTTTCGGATTTGTCTTAGTGCTGTCCTCAGCATAAGCGGTGGCAGACGCCAACGTTATCACAAAAAATAGGGTTGTTAGTCGAAACATTGCGGTGATCCTCTTACCCGGGTTTGGTTAACGCATTCGATATTAAACGGCTTCTTTTTCTGGCCCAAAGTCAGCCAGACCAAATTGACTAGCAACGTCGGTCAATCGAACTCCGAACTTCTCATTAACAACGACAACTTCGCCCATTGCCACGAGCTTGTCGTTGACGAGGATTTCCATAGGCTCGCCAGCAATTTTATCTAGCTCAATGACGGAGCCCTGCCCTAATTGAAGGAGGTCATTAATGGCCATTTTGGTTCGACCTAGCTCAACACTAACTTTTAGTGGCACATCCAAAATCATCTTTAGTTTTGAAAAGTCCGTTTTGCTTAGACGGCCAGTTAGCGCATCGTTTACAGCAGCGCCATTCTCATCGGCGGCTTTTCTTCCGTCGGATCCGCCAGCATTTGATATGGCCTCATCTAATTCGCCACCGAGACCAAAATTTTCTGGCTTAACTTCTCCATCCATTGACATAGCGCCCTCCTCGAGATCTGATGTTTTTAGTTAGCCCAAGATATCCGTTATTTTTATCGCGCGATTTCCTTTAGAAAGCCCAGGAACGCCCCTGAATTTTGGCTTTCCCTCTACAAGTACTTCAAGGGGCATTGTTGCGTCCGAGTTCAGCTGAATGATGTCTCCAGGTTCTAATTCTAGTAAGTCGCGCACCTTGATGTCAGCAGCTCCAAGGCGGACTAAAAGGTTGGCGTTGGTCTGCATAATTTTCTCTTTGATGCGATTAATCCAAATAAAGTCCACTTCGAGTTGTTCACTTTGGAAACCAACCGAAAGCTTTGATTTAATTGGCTCGAGAGTTGCGTATGGAATAACAATTTTTATGGTCCCGCTCACTTTTTCGAGCTCGACATCAAATGTTGTGGCGATGACTACGTCAGATGGCGGGACTATAGCAACAAATTGAGGGTTAATTTCGGTCCTGCTGTATCCGATTTTTAACGGATAGACGGGCTCCCATGCTTTCTCTAAATCATCGATTGCAGTCATGACTAATCTGCGCGCGATCTTAATTTCGATCTGGGTAAAATCTTTTCCTTCGATCTTTGTATACGGCACGTCATTCCCACCAAAAAAACTGTCGACGAGCGCATATAGTAGCTTTGACTCTACGACCATGACTGCAGCTCCGCGTAGCGGATCCAACCTTAAAATGTTTAGGCAAGAAGGCAGTGGCAGTGAGTTCATGAATTCTGAAAACTTTAATGGTCCTGTCGAGTTCACAGAAATGTTGGCCATTTTGCGCAACGAATTCGATAGAGTCATTCTGAAGAGTCTAATAAACCTATCATGAATGATGTCCAGAGTTGGCATCCGGCCACGGATAATGCGGTCTTGGTTGGCCAAGTCATATTGAATAACGCCTGGACCGCCGGCAGCTGTGGGGTTGCCGCCCTCTATACGATTGTCTGAAACCGCAGACAATAGCGCGTCCACTTCATTTTGCGATAAAACTTGATTCATATGCGTCTCCGTTGAATTCATTTAGATCGCGAACCCGTGTGTCACTCGATGAGTATGTCCGTGATATACACATTGGTGATCTTCTTCTCGAGGTACTGGTTAACTCTATTTTTTATTTCTAGACGCAGTTGATCTTTTCCATCTGGACTTAGAAGATGCTCTCGTGTTTTTCGGCTGACGATGGACACAATCGCATCTCGTATTTGACTATCTCTTGCCGATAGCTCTGATTTTTGCTCTTCATTCGGGTATTCAAATCGCACTTCAAGACGCACGTAACGATTTTCGAGGGGATTACCTAAGTTGAGATGAAAAGGTTTCATGTCATACATCAGTCCGATGCCGGAATATCGACCTGACTTTCCTGCATTCGTCGATCCAGATGCATCTTTATTGGCTCCAGAACTGTCTCCGCCGCTTTGAGCGTCATCCTTCTTGGCTGCTGTCTCTTTACCGGCGGATGCGTCCGGTTTTTTTTCAGCTTCTTTAGCTTTGTGATCCGCGCCTTCGGCACTGTGGCCGTCAGCCTTGCCGTGCTCGTCTTTCTTGGCGTCGGCTTTTCCGTCGGCATTGCCTTCAGCGTGACCCTCTACGCTACCGTCAGTTTCCGCTTCTGCTGGCTTGTCACTATGCTCGGCCTCTTCTGTAGCGTGGGTATCTGATTTATCTTTGCCCGATTTTCCAAGCATTTTTATTGCGGCGAAAGCGCCGCCACCCACGACAAGTAATCCAACAGCTGCTGCAATGATAATTTTCTTCTTTTTTGCAGCAGCGGCCGCTTGCTCTGGTGTGAGCGGTTCCTTTGCTTTTTTCTCGTCTTTTTTCTCTTCTTTTTTTGCCATACCAAGCTCCGATGCGAGCATCACTATGCGCGCATGTTCTACTGACAGACACACTGGTTCACAAAATACGTTTCAAGAGCTGTGCCAAAATTATCGAGGTCAATTTTTCCTAGGTAAATTGAGCTTTAATCAAGGATATAGAGCGCGAAATTCACTTGGAGACTTTGATGTATTTGGAATAATCCCAACAACAACCTGAGACGTCATCGACGTGACAATTTCCCAACGCATAGCGACAGCTTTTTGACCCGGTGTGCGCCAATTCTCTGACACTGATGCACTAGGTTTTAAAGCGACCATAAGATTAAAAAATAATCACCAGGTGGCTGCGGTGTTTATACTGAGCACTGACAAGGGGGAGTGCTATAAGATTGGGCAGTCTGCGATGTGTCCAGTCCATCCAGGGATTTGGCGAAAGCCTTCAGCCTCTCCAGATATCCCCCTTCTTTCCGTTAGCGGTCTGTGTTATCAAGTGAAATTACCTGGTTAACTACTGGCGATGGATTTGTTATAGTTACCAGTCTTGGATCACGAAGTCGTTGTGAGGTGGTGTCGTATATGAAAGCGTCGTTTCTAGTTTTTGTGACCGCATTACTGTTAGCTGGATGTATGGAGCAGTACGACCCGCGCCCTTACTGGAAGCAGTTCACACAGGAACGTCAGCTTACCAGCGCTAAGCAGATGAAACTGACAGAAAAAGGCGAGATACCTGATCTAACGCAGGTAACGACAGCAAATGCAGACCCAGTTGCTGGTAAATTTTCTGCGCTGTGTTCAAGTTGTCACGGTGTGGATGGTAAAGCGGATGGTGCCGCTGCCGCTGCTATGAATCCCAAACCAAGAAATTTTCATGACAAGGCTTGGCAGGCCAAAGTGGATGACAATCATATCGCCAAAGCGATCAAAGAAGGTGGAGTGGCTGTGGGACTATCAGGAACGATGCCACCTTGGGGCGCAGTTTTGAGTGAAGATGAGGTCAAAGGTCTCGTCGCAATGATTAGGGCTTGGGGCAAATAAAATCCCTAGTGCTTTGAAGTAAACACGTTTTGTTTTAACGCTCGAGAAAGCCTATCTCATCGGACCACAAAGCGGGAATTTCTTCCCGCTTTTTTATTTGGCGAATCGAACCCCGATCAATGGCCACCTCGGGCGGCCTTGTTCGTGAATTGTAATTTGATGCCATGGACATACCGTAGGCCCCCGCTGTAAAGACAGCCAAGATATCTCCGATTTTTAGAGAGCCAAGGCGCATATCATATCCGAGTGAGCAGGAGGTCTCACAGACTGGTCCGACCACATCGTATTGATCGCCGGAGTCGCTATCTTTAAACCACAACGGTTCAATATGATGGTAAGCATCGTACATGGCAGGCCTAATCAGTTCTGTCATCCCGGCATCCGTGAGCGCAAATTTCTTTGTGGCTCCAGTCTTGATGTCCAGCACTTGCGTGAGCAGCACGGCACTGTCTCCCACGATTGATCGTCCGGGTTCAAGATAAAGATCAACATCATTCGATGGAAGAGCCTTTTTTGATATAGTCACCCATTGACTAAAGGTCGGAACCTGCTCCCATTCGGAGGGTCGATATGCAACGCCGACGCCTCCCCCCATGTCGATATGATGGAATCGAGCTCCAAGAATCATCAGTTCTCGCGCAAAATCCCGCATCTCATTTGCAGCGTTGCTGAACGATGATAAATCGAGAATTTGACTTCCTATGTGACAGCTTAATCCTTCAAGTGAAAGATACCTGGTTTCCAAAACCCTTTTGCAAATAGACTTTGCAAGTTCGGGGCTTAAGCCAAATTTTGTATCGGCTGGCCCTGTATTAATTTTTTTGTGAGTCTTGCCGTCCACATCGGGATTGACTCTAAGAGCGATTTTAACGTTTTGACGACGATTACCGGAGATCTCGGCTAATAAATCTATTTCGTGCGGCGATTCAATGTTAAAACAGGCGATACCTGCTTGAATGCCCATTTCAATTTCAGAGCGAGACTTGGCAACTCCGGAAAATATAATATCAGAGGCTGGAATACCCGCCGCCAGACAACGTTGGATTTCCCCGCCACTTACCACATCCATTCCCAGCCCTTGCTGATGTATAACTTGTAGGGCCGACAGGTTACCCAAAGCTTTTACGGCAAAGAACGCGCGGGAACCATGGCTAACACCCCTCAGCTCCTTAGTAATCTGACTGGCAAGACTTCGCACCCGGCCAAAGTCATATACAAATAAGGGTGTACCGAACCGCCTGGCCAACTCAGACAAATCTGCACCGCCCAAGTGCAGTTTGTGGTCAATTCGCTGAAAGTGATCACCGGGGAAATGTTTTGTCATCTTGAAACTCTTGGGAACTCCCTAGGCAGATGGCATCAGGACTGACTCTGTTGAGCCCGGTCCGAGTCCCAGTTGAAGGGTTGTTCCGCACGCTTAGGAGCAGGGGTTTCCATTGAAAGAGATACGGTAGGTGATGGGGATGACTCCGCAAGAGTGCTCGGGGTCATTATTGAGCCAGTGAACTCGCTAGCCTGCCGTTTGACTCCCTGCATTTCGGCCTCTGCCTCCTGGATAACATGGTCAAAGGCACTTTTGAAATCATTTGAGGTTCGACGCAAATGTACGTATATCTTCGCAAATTGTCGCATGAGGCTTGGCAAGCGACTCGGGCCGAGCAGCACCATGGCGGCCAATCCGATAATCAAAATTTCAAGTAAGCCTAAACCCATAAATAGGGATACCTCAGTGTAGAGAACAATTCCAACCGCCCAAAAACTGTGGCAGGATGGGAGTCTAGCCCCAAAGGGAGGGTGCCGTAAATGATTATTGTTACTGGCGGAGCCGGGTTCATAGGCTCAGCGTTGGTCTGGAAGCTCAATGAAAAAGGGCTGAACGATATCGTCGTCGTCGATCACATGGGTGAAGGGCCTAAGTGGAAAAATTTAGTCAAAAGAAAAATCACCGATATTGTTCACAAAGATAAGTTTTTCGATTGGTTAGAGAGCCTTCCAAAGGGTCTTCGAATAGAGGCGATTTTTCATATGGGCGCCTGTTCGTCAACGACCGAAGCCAATGTGGATTACCTTGTGGAAAATAATCTACACTTTTCCATGCGCCTTTGGGATTTTGCGGCAAGACATAAGATTCCATTTATTTACGCCTCCTCGGCAGCCACGTATGGAGCAGGGGAACAGGGTTATAGCGATGACGTTAAGAAAATACCGAGCCTTCGTCCGATAAATCCGTATGGCTACAGTAAGCACTTGTTCGACACGTGGGTGCTTCGCCAGCAGCACAAACCTCCGTTTTGGGCGGGATTGAAATTTTTCAATGTCTACGGGCCTCAGGAATATCACAAGGGATCCCAGGCCAGTGTTGTGCTCCACGCATTCCCTCAGGTCCGTGATCATGAATGTCTGAAACTTTTTAAGAGTTATAGACCTGATTATGCAAACGGCGAGCAGAAACGCGACTTTATTTATGTGAAAGACGTAGTCGATGTGCTCTACCATCTTTATCACTCACGGCGTATTGCGGTCAGCGGAATCTTTAACCTAGGATCAGGTCGGGCACGGTCCTTTTCTGACCTCGGTCGAGCGGTATTCAAGGCTATGCAGATTAAAAAAGAAAAGTTTGAGTGGATTGAAATGCCTTTGCAGCTGCGTAACCAATATCAGTATTTTACCGAAGCAAATCTGGATGAGTTGCGGCGGCGAACTGGTTACAAAGGAAAGATGAGCTCACTCGAAGAAGGGATCATGGACTATGTCAGTAATTATCTGCAAAAAGAAGATCAATATCTTTGAATAGATTTATCACGATTATTTTGTCTCTTAGTTTGCATTTGCTCGCTCAACAAGGCGCTTTTGCGCAGCCCATTGAGTGTGAAAATCCTACATTCAAAATCCAGGGTTTGATGCGCACAGATGAGGTTTGGCTTCGGGATTATCTATCTATTGATGGACCACCGTCAAACTGGTCTCAGGAGCAACAAGACAAACTTCGAACAAAGATTTTGACAACTGATATCTTCACGTCGGTTGATATTCAGGCATCGACCACACCAAACGGCTGCGTGGTGTCAATTGATCTTAAGGAAAAGTGGACCCGCATTCCAGTCGTTAGAGGCGCATACGGAGGCGGTACTCCACTTCTAATTCTCGGGGGATATGAGACAAATTCATTTGGTCGGCTTATTGCCATGGGCGGTGAAGTCAGGCGCTACGGCGGAATGGCGCCCGGAGCGTTCTTTTTCTTCAAGTCCCCGCGTGCTTGGCGTGGACGAGGCTTGTGGGGTGGCGAGCTTTGGCTGGATCGCCGCCGCCGGGATTTTTTTGACGATGAAGCTAAAATTTACGGCTACGTCAGTAGTGAATCATGGACTGGTAAATTTCATCTTTTGTACCCACTCAGTGACGACGGGGATGATGGCTGGCAAATAGGTTTTCAATCGCAAGTTCTTCAGGAGAACCCTGCCCGATTCAATCGTCAGTCAGGATATAACGGCCCAAGCAAAGAACTTCCGGAAGATCTCAGTGTTAATGAAAAAGCAGGTTACGGTGGAGTTGTTGCGCCGATGTTAGCTTACGATAATTTGACGGTTGAGGGACTTAATCATGCGGGGGTTAAGGGCAAACTATCCCTCGGTGGTGCTCGAGGGGCTGATAGTGCTGGTAGATTTGCGGAGTCGGAACTTTATGGCTTTTTGAAGTTACCGGGTGATGTGAACTTGGCCGGCCGTCTTTTCGCGGCGTCGACGAGCCAAAACACTGTTGCTGCGGTTTATTATCTTGGCGGATTTGATTCGATTCGAGGCCTTCCCGATGGAATCCATTACGGGGACACTATTGCTTATGGAAATTTCGAGGCGAGAGTTATCGCCACCAAGATGAAATATGCACATCTACAGCCGGCGATTTTTTTGGATACTGGCTCGGCTTGGATGCGTGGCAGCCATTTTTCCAAGGGACGGGAAACGTCCGTTGGTGGAGGGATTCGCATCTCAATTCCGCAGGTCTACCGATTTATCATCAGAGTTGACTACGGCGTATCTATTGGTAACACAAAAAGTCGCGGGCTCAGCATTGGCCTTAACCAGTTTTTTCAGCCTTACAAGTTGGTTTTCTAGCTTCGTTATCGGGTGCAGACGCCAAGTCTTGTATCAATGTTAGTCGTATCGGATTTAAGTTTCAGTTCGCCGCTTCCGGCCATGAATTTTAATTGGAAATAAGACTGATCCGGTAGGCGGTCTGAGGTTTGACTGGGAGTCAGCCTTAGACCAGCACTCCCCTCATCAGAGAGTCTACCTGATGCAAGAAATAAACGTTCCCCTTCTTTTGTTGAGGATAGACTAAAGGAATTATCGTTGGAGAGTTTTATGAGAGTCTGTCGGCCGTCGCTATCAGAGCAGCTCCACGATCCGAAAATACCAGTAGGCGGAGTTGAGTTTGGGGTCTCTCCGGGCTTATCTGCTTTGCGAGTTAGTTTTAGCTCAAATTTCAAATCCGAGATCCGGAGATTGATACCCTGCATTTCGTAAATTGGTTCAATCAATTTTCCAGCAGATCCGATGCGGGGCACCGACGACCCCTGGATTTTCATGATCAGTGATCGTCCCTGGAATTCGCTCCATTGACCGATAACGCGGGCATTTTCCTGTCCATTTAGAGTCAGGTTGAATGTGCCATCGGCGCTCAACTTCATGACAGCCTCGGAAGCATCGCCGAATGGCTTATCGCCTTCAATCGCGCGGTATATTCCAGACCACTCGCCAACCAGCTGTTCAAAAGGCGACAACTGAAGGTCTGGCCCACTTGAGTCATTTGGTTTGTCATTGTCTCGTACACCGCAAGCGGCCATTAATAGGCTACAAACTAACAAAAAAACAAAAGACCTTAGCATGACTCCACCCTCAACAGACGTTCTGGCTGCCCTTCGAAAATTATACAACAGCTTTGGTCTTTTTGCCGAGATGTCCCTCAACATGCGGGAAACACTCAGAAACAATGAAAAAACCCCCGACGCTTCGGGGCTGTCGGGGGTTTTATGAATTAGATAGAGCGCTAGGTTAATGGGCCTGAGCGGCCTCAACGGAGCGCACCTGTGTGCCAGGCTTGATGTCCTTAAATGCTTTCTTGAGATGCGCTGGAAGATCTTTTTTCATGTCCACACCAACAACTGTGGATACGCCGCCCTCTTGCATTGTGACGCCGTAAAGGGAGTCTAGAACTTCCATCGTTCGACGATTGTGCGTGATGACCACAAACTGGAACTGCGCCGATAATGCTTCAAGAACCCGGTTGTAACGCCCGACGTTTGCTTCGTCCAATGGAGCATCAACTTCGTCGAGAAAGCAGAATGGTGTAGGCTTTGTCTTGAGAAGCGCGAAGATGAGGGATATCGCGGTGAGCGCCTTTTCTCCGCCCGAGCATAGAGACATGCTTTTGCGGGTTTTACCAGGCAATCGAACCATAAGTTCAACACCACCAGCAAGTGGGTCTTCCTTGTTGGTAAGCTCTAGTGACGCCTCGCCACCCGGGAAAAGAATTGCGAAAAGTTCGCCGAAGTTTTTATTTATGACCTGGAAAACAACCTCAAATTTATCGCGGCTTGTAAGTTCAATTTCTGAGATGGCAGTATTTAGGACTTCAATCGAGGCCGTTATTTCATCTCGCTGAGTTGTGATGAATGAACGGCGTTCAGTCAGCTCTTCATATTCTTGCATAGCCATAATGTTGACTGGCCCAATATTGTCTATTTTTGAGCGAAGTTGAGAACACGTTCGGGCCGACTTCTCTAGATCGAACTCCTCATCTCTCACAAATGGGATCTCTGCGAGTACCAGCTGATATTTTTCTTGCGTCTGGGTTATCAGGGATTCGATCCCCAGCTTTATTCTTTCAGCTTCGAGGTTCTTTTCGTTGAGAGACTTCTGGAGTTTCGCCTGGAGGTCTCGGCACTCGCGAAGTCTACTATCGACAACTTTAAGTTCCTCGTGCACCGACGCGTTAGCGTCACGTTTCTCATTGATTTTTGATTGTAGATCATCTCTCTCAAGAATGAGGATCTCGATATCGGATTCGGCTTTTTTGTGAGCAATTCGGGACTCCTCGATCTCAGACGTCAGCCGTGATTGCTCCTCGTAGCGGCGTGTTAGCTTGTTTTGTACGAGTTCCAATTGCGCCTGAGACAGTTTACGGTTCTCGCGAAGTTGCTGGGCCCGCATTTCTGCTTTTGCTAGGTCAATTTCACGCTGCTGGTTTTGTCTTGTAAGTTCCTCGCGCCTATCATCGATGGAGGCAAATTCTTGCCGCAGTTGGTCCGCCTCTTCAGCAGCGACCGTGCGATCCTTGTCCATAGACTTGATGGATTCCGCTAGCCCTAATAGCTCTTTTTCGAGCTGATCTTCCTGCTCGCTCATATGGGCGACTTGGGCTTTTGCCTGATCGGCCAACTCTTTTTTGTTTTCTGAGGTCTGACGGGCCGATTGCAGTTCTGCCATAACTGCCAGAACTTCTTTATTTTGTCCTTGAAGCTTCTGGTCTATGTCACCGACGATTTGCCGATTTTCGTTGATGCGAAGATCCAACTCATCAATGGATGCTTGGCTTTGTGCAACCGATCTTTCGAGTTCTTTGAGTTGTTTGGCCAGAGTTTCCTGCTCCGCTTTGCGTGACAAAATTCCGCCCGTTGCGGATCCGGCGATGAAGAAGTCGCTCGATCCTTGAATGAGTAGGCCTTGAGACGTGAACACGACTAGGCCTTCAGGCATGTCAGTCAAGGTTGCTTTGTCGAGTTGAACGACGTGCAAAAGATAAACACAGTCGATTAGATCTCGAATCTCCTGTGGAGCGTTGCCTGTATTGAGATACTGCCCTAGACGCTCAGCGCCAGTTTTAGCAGTCCAAGCGGCGATGCTCTCGGGGTTAACCGCTCGTGATTTGTTAAGTAGCATAACCGGCATGCCACCGACGTTGTGACGTTGGCACATGCGGACCAAGTCCGACATGCAGTCAGCATCAGTGACCACTAGTCGTTCACTCCAGTTTTCAAACGCAGTGAGAACCTTTTTGGGCAGTTCTTCGGCGGTATTTTTAAATGCAACATGATGAGCAATAAGTCCTGGAGAGATTGCAGACAGGTCACCCTCTTTGTCGCAGAGAGTTGCCCAGCTTGCCGCAACGTCAGTGGCTCCGCTCACCAGCTCCTCCAAGGACGTTAAGCGTGCTCGGACTTCGTGATATTTCTCTCGCCCTTGATCTCGCAGCACCTGAGCGTCTTTCATATCATGATAGCTCTGTGCGAGAATCCCTTCGCGTTCGTGCTTCTCGCGGATCTCTTTGTCCAGTCCCGACTGTTGGCCGGCTGCTTTCTCTTCCCATCTGGCTACCGCCTCTAGCGCTGAGAGTGCTTCGGATTCTAGCAAGTCGATGCGCTCGGACATGGATTGACGAGATACCTTGATTCTCTCAACCTCTTTCCCAATCGATTCCTGGCGCAGTCGGTTGTTTTCCATGAGACGGTCGATATTTTTAACTTCGTCTTCATAGTCGTCGATTTTTGATTTGAAAACATTGGCAGACTCATCTACAGCGTCAACTTCGTTTTGAAATTCTGAGATCAGAGCGCGAAGTCTCTCGGCGTCACTCTCTGCCTCAGTGAGTTCAAGTTCAAACTTGGCAACTTGTTCCTCGAGGGACCGTAAATGCAAGGTCTCCTCTGACAGCTCGCGATCGATATCAGCTAACCGCTCTTCGTTGTTATTGACTCGACTCAAGCTGCTCGAGATGAGCGCTTCTGCGCGAGCAATGCTCTCGCGGATTACGGTGAACTGTTCGCCTAACACAGCAAGTTCAGGGTCAGCATCGGCTAAAATTTGCTGAAGCTCTTCGTATCTGGACTCCCAAGAGGCCAAACTTGAAAGTTGCGAGACCTCCTGGTTTTGCTCTTCAGTCATTTGTTCTTCAAGGAGAGTTAGTTTTTCTTTGAAGTAGTGGAAGTTGTGACTAAAAAGTTTCAACTCAAGCTCGCGCAGTTGGTCAGCGAGTTCTTTCCAAAGTCGAGCTTTCTCCACTTGGTTTTCCAGGGAGTTTTGTTGCTTCTCAACCTCTCGCAAAATATCTTCTACGCGGGATAGATTTAGGCCGGTTTCTTCCAGTTTTTTCTGTGCCTCAAGTTTACGTTGCTTGTAGATCAGTGTGCCAGCGGCTTCCTCTAGAATTTCACGCACATCTTCAGGCTTTGCGTTCAAGATCCTGTCAACTTGGCCTTGTTGGATCATGGAGTAGCTTCGTCCACCAAGGCCGGTTAGTGCAAAAAACTGTACAATATCTTTCAGGCGGCAAGGTTTGCGGTTGATGAAATACTCACGCTCGCCGTCGGCATATAGACGCCGTCCGAGTGTAATTTCTGGTTCATGTCTGTACTCGGGTGGGCAAATGCCGGTATCTTCGGTGTTATCAAAAGTCAGTGAAACTTCGGCAAGAGTCAGCGCTTTCCTACGATCGGATCCTGCAAAAATAATATCGATGGCTTTTTCGCCCCGCAGGTTCTTAGCGTTCTGCTCGCCCATAACCCAGCGTACAGCATCGATAACGTTGCTTTTCCCGGAACCATTAGGACCAACAATGCCCGTGATACCTTTGTCAAAAGTCAAAACGACTTTGTCGGCAAATGATTTGAAACCGTCGATTGTAATTTTTTTCAGATGCATAACTGGCAGTCTCCAAAGTCTGGCATCGATCCCTATGTGACCGAGATTTTATGCCGAAAAAGGCCCAGGTTTTACTGAATGTTAATTGCTTTTTCCGTTATACCAACCCCAGGCGTAACGTCCAAGAGAATAAGCGAGTTTCCGTAGAAGTTTGCTGCTAAAGCACGGCCAGAGGAAGTCATGGCCACTTGATAATAGGATTTACCGCTGGATGTGGACGAGTCTTCATCAAACCATGTGTTGTCCCCAACAATTTTAGCCGCGACTGAAAAGTAGCCTTGCTCTGGCCAATTGACTAGGTCTCTGAAATGATTGACGAGCAGTACGGATTTACCCTGAATCGTGGCTAGTTCGAAGTCCCCCATGAAGTGACGGTCTGTTTTTTCTAGCTCGGATTTAAACCCGTATATGCGCTCAAAGGTCATAACATCCTTAGTTTTTGCGCTGCGGTCAGCGATATTGCCAGTAATTTTTACCCTGATTACATTATTGGCATGAGGAGAGATCGCTACGTTTTTATCCATCGAGCCCCGATGGGAAATATAAAACGTATTGGCGTCGGAACTGTCGGGTTTTGCTTCCCAAAAGTTGGTGCGGTAATACTTAGTATTTTGGTTGGTGTCGGTGGCCGGCATATCGAGTGAGCCGTCAGAGTTCGTCAAGTTAAAATAAATCCAACGTAGATCTTGCATGGACGAGATCAGGTCTTTTTCTAGCCAACCACTTGTGGCGGATTCGCTTAAATCAGTTACTGAGAACTGATGGATTTCATTGCGGGATTTCTTTGCTCGCTCAAGTCGCGAGCGCTCGTATTGATCGGGTATCTCATTTGGTTGGGTAATTTCTGAGTCATCGGCCTCATTTACCGTTTTACTATCGTCGGCCTGGATATCACTAAATTCTTGTTTGCCAAAGTCTGTGGGAAATGCCAGCAGCAGGTTGCGTGCTGTGTCTAGATGCAATGCCCGCCTGGACATTCTGAAATTTCGGATTTTTTTTAAGGTCGAATTACCGAGCGGCGTGGTTAGCTCTCCCGCAAAGATCGGACCATTTGAGCAACTAACGGCCCAGTATTTATATCCAGCTCTGGCTACAGCATTTAGCGGGTTACACTCCGTTGGTTCGATCGTTTTGGCCAACTTCGGAGTTTGAGGGGTGGAAATATCAAACAATAGTATCTTCGGTGTTGATTCACCAGAGTTAGAGAGCGTAACGATCAGTGTTGATCCCGCAACGGTTAGGCTTCGGCCTAAGCGTGGCAGAGGTACCGAGTTCACCTTGGCCCCCTCGGTGTCCAACACTAACAGAGATCCTTGGTTAAAATCTCGAGGGTAGTCGCTGTTGAGTGCGTAAAAGTATGTTTCACTTGAATCGACAGCCACGTCCACAGGATTGGCCACGCGGTTACCAAGAGCAGGAAATTCCTCTTCTTTTTTGCACGCCAAGAAGACCGTGCTGATGCTTAGTAACGCTATCGTTGATCTCAGAAGACTAATATTTGATTTTCCAGCCATGCTACCCAAGTCCCTTGCAAGTGTGCTGTGATTAATAAACAGGCAAAATTCATATCATTTTGCATCATATATGGGAAAAAGACACGTTTGAATTAAAAATCAAATAAAATCAATTTGTTGTATGTGTGTCGATCTCGTCCTGCGGATATTTTCCACCGTGCTGACGGTTTTTGTTGTATCCCTTGAAGGGCATGGGTTATGAGTTATCTTTAGGAAGTCGATCTAATTTTAAAGATGAAGTCGCATAAGGGGACTAAGCATGGCTGGCTCGCTCAATCGCGTTATGATCATAGGCAATCTCGGACAAGACCCTGAACTTCGTTATACAGCAAACCAAACTCCCGTGGCGACGTTTAGCGTGGCAACGACGGACTACCGCATGGCCGCAGATGGACAACGTCAGGAAACAACAGAATGGCACCGCGTCGTAGTTTGGAGCAAGATGGCAGAAAACTGCGCTAAGTTTTTAGCTAAGGGGCGTACGGTTTTCATAGAGGGAAAACTTCAGACCCGCTCATGGGATGATAAGCAGACTGGACAAAAGCGCTATCAAACAGAGATCGTTGCTCAAAATGTTCAGTTCTTGAATTCTCCTGGTCAGCGCAGCGATTATGCTCAGACTGGACAAAATTACGCCGGACGTTCAAACCAGCCTGCGACTCAGTCAGGCAACTTCGCCGTCTCAACACCCATTCCAGAATTTGATGTAGGCTCGCCCATGACTGGCGGCGGTAATGTTACAGGATTTGGAGGTCCAGAAACGGCAGGACTTGACGATATTCCGTTTTGATAACTTCGACCGTGAAATGTCCAAGCCCGCGAATTTTAAAGTTCGCGGGCTTTTATGTATTGTGTCATTCGATCATGTATCGGCAGTATCAGAATCGAAAGCCTAAACCACCCCAAAGCGTGAAAAACATATCAAAACCACCGGGCGTTCCCAGAACGATATGATTTCTTAGCTCAGCTTTGAAGTTGAGTTTTTGATTAATGTGAACCTTTTGGCCGATCCCTGCGTCTAGAAATATTTTGGATTCTTTTTGGGGCGCTGGACGACCAGCTTTCCCGTATGAGTCAGTTTCATTCGGCTCGGCTCCCGGTCGTTGACCAGTCGTGCTTCCAGGCGCAGGGAAGTTTCCGCGGCTTTCTTTGCCGTTATTGAGCGAGGTGTCCAACGGGTAAAATGTCGTCATAGCAAGCCCACCACCCATGCTCACAAACACGTCGAAATTGACGACTGCTGCAAGAAAAAATATTTCCTTGCCGTAAATGGGATTCCAAATGGCGTTTCCTGTCAGCAGCATATTGTATTCACGAATATTCACGTATGCGGGTCCGAAGTTGCCTTTCTCACCGTCGCCGTCACCATCAACTATCTTATCTGGACTTCCACACTCATCAGAAATTTCATAGTCAGGGTCGTTATAAAAGTTCTCAACACAGTCTCTCTCAAAGCGGTCTTTATTCATCACAAACGACACTTCCGCACCCATTCCCCAAGACTCGCTCCAAAAGTAGTTCATTCCGGCGTTGATGAGATAGCTGTCCACGTAGCTTTGATTGAGAATAAGTCCAAGATTAGGCCCATTGAGCTCAACCTTGCCTTTTTTGGGATAGAGTTTGTTTTTGATGACGTCTTCGCCTTCGGTGGCTTTTTTGTAGCCGCCAACCGCGGCGAGCGCTTGAGTGCTAGTGAAAACGAATAATATCGTCGTGGACAATACAGATATGATTGCTGATTTGATGAACTTGTTGTTCACGTGGTGGCCCCTCAAATGTCCGCTCGCAGTTCTAAACTTGCGGAATTTCTACTTTGAGACGGCAGTCCTCTAGCTCTTTGCCATACCAACAAATGTCTCTTCGATCCTCTGCAGTCGTCTAAGAGCATTTGCCTTCATGGTTTGTAGTTCGCGGGGTGACGCACCCTTAGCCGCCTGATCCTTGACCGAAATATAAAATTTGATCTTAGGTTCAGTTCCAGATGGGCGAATACTCACCTTCGTGCCGTCTACTAGAGTAAATTGTAACACGTCACTTCGAGGAAGCGTCAATTTCTGGCTCGGCCTGATTTCACCTTCGGTGAACAGGAACTCTTGCGAGGTTTCAAAATCGCGCATTTTTTCTACGCTAATACCGTCGATTACGCGCGGAGGGCTGGTTCGCATACGCTCCATCATCCGTTTGATGGCTTCAGCCCCCTCCTTGCCTTGCATCGTGAGAGTTTTGAGAGACTCCTGGTAGAGGCCGTGTCTTTGAAAAATTCTGTCAAGCATCTGCGAGCACGTAAGGCCAAGACTCTTATAATAAGCGACCATCTCCGCTGCAATACAGGCGGCACTAACAGCGTCTTTGTCGCGAACAAACGTACCGGCGAGGAATCCATAGCTCTCCTCGCCCCCGCAAACATATTGCCGGGCAGGCTTGCGACGGCCTATTTCGTAGTCTTCGATTAGGCCGCAAATCCACTTAAAGCCGGTTAGGGTCTCTTCGCATGTTGCGCCGTATCCCTGGGCAATGTCTGCTTGCAAATCTGTCGTGACCACCGTCTTAATGACAAGCGGATTTTCAGGCATCAGACCGGCCGCTTGAGTTGCAGCTAAAAAGAAGTCTACAAGAAGACATCCGATCTGATTGCCATTGAAAAATGTGTATTCAGATCCTTCGCGAACCATAATACCAATCCGGTCGGTGTCAGGATCAGTGCCCAGCACAAGGTCGGCCTTTTCTTGGCGGGCCAAGTCTAGAGCCATCTTGAGTGCTTCGGGCTCCTCAGGATTTGGGTACTTGACGGTTGGAAAATTACCGTTTGGAAGTTTTTGCTCAGGCACAACGATGACATGATCAAAGCCAAATCTATTCAGCATTTCCGTAACTGGATACAGCCCACTTCCATGAAGTGGGGTATAGACAATTTTGAAGCCTGAGCGACCTTCTTTCCGAAGACTTAATGCGAGGACCTTCTTGAAATAAGCCTCGTCTAGGTCCTTGCCAATTAGTTTTACTAGGTTGACCGCCTTGGCCTGTTCTAATGGCATGAACTTGATGGACGCAAAATCGCTCAGAGCGTTGTATTTGGCGATTATGGCAGAGTCGTGCGGTGCAATGATTTGGGCTCCGTCGCTCCAATAAACCTTATATCCGTTATACTCGGGGGGGTTGTGGCTGGCTGTGACGCAGATCCCTGCTGCACAGCCATAATGACGGACCATAAAAGACAGCATCGGTGTGGGGCGTAGCTCTTGGGTTACTAGAGCCGTGATACCGTTTGCAGCGAGAACTTCCGCTGCAGCTAAAGCGAACTCTCTTGAGTAGTTACGAGAGTCGTAACTAATGGCAACTTTAAGATCCGAACGGTTATCGGAAACATCTTTGATATGGTGTGCAAGAGCTGTGGTGGCGCGACGAATATTGTAAATATTCATTCGATTGGACCCAGCACCCAATATGCCCCGCAGGCCGCCGGTGCCAAACTCCAGATCCTTATAAAATCGTTCAGAAATTTCGGTCAAATTATCGGAGTCTAAAAGCTTTTGCACTTCTGTTCTGGTCGACTCGTCAAAGACCGTGTTGGTTGACCAGTAATTGGCGCGAGATAAAATCGACGGGTCCACTTGACTGAGTATCCTTGTATTAATGGTTAAAATTCAGGTTTATCAGCATCTGAATCGGCCAAGAATAGCACCCAAATCACACAAGGGTAAACTAAATCGTAGCGTTTTATCGTACTAGGCCGCAGGTTGTCAGTTCCTATGTGTTGGGTTACAATTTAAGATGTATCAACTTTGACCAACGTACTATGTGATAGCAGGGAGGCTATGCGTGTCGAATTTACTCGATAATCACGTCGATAGCGCCGAAGTTTTAAATGTGAGCAAAAGCTCTTGGGAACATGGCTGGTATGTTTTTGAAAACGGTCAGGTAGTGGGTCCCTTGAACGTTCAAGATGCGTTGGGCAAGACGTCTGCTAGTGACAGCAACAATACAAGAATGGTCAGTCGCAGGGGGTTCACTCAGTGGTATCCAGTGCAGGATTTCGCTGAGATTTATGCCATGATCGGCAGCCATTCTGAGCAGCTAAATAGCGTCAATGAACAGGCGGCAAAGGCAAAAAATAATTTTGCGCCGCAGAGTAAAACGATTACGGTGGCGGCGGACTTAACACTCAACAAAGACAATCTTCAAAGCATTTCACAACCGGAGACCTTGCAAGAAAATGCGGTTGCCGAAGCGGAAACCAAAGTTAAAGCAGCGCAAAATGAGATTTCGAGTGCCGTCAATACGAACGCTGGCTCCGATGACGCTTTGAGCGACCTGGCCACAGAACCAACGCAGAGTCTTGTCTCGCATCGTTCACCAACGATACCTCGCGTCGAATCAGATGAGGCTCCGCTTAACGTTAATAACGTTTCCGGTGCAAATGACCCGAGGACGCGCAAGGAGCTGAAGAGACAAGTAAAGGCCGCTCAAGCGGCAGCTCGTTCCCAAAAACTCATGGATCCCGCGCTTTTTGCACAGCATTACTTCGCCGTTCGAGGGCGTTTGCGGCTTGGACGAGTTTTCTCGCCCGTTGCTGGCGCACTTGTTTATACGCCGTTGACGCTCGGTGGATATTGGTGGGACTGGTTTGCAAGATCGAGCGAAGAGGTTAGCTGGCACGTTAATGGGTCAAGTAAGGTGAATTTTGTATTGCCAATATGGTGCTGTATGATCCCAGGCGTGCATTTAGTCTTGGCCTATCTGTTAGCCAACATGGTTTCCAAAATGGAAATGGAGAACGGCTATCGCGGTGTCAAGCCGGTCTTGGCAACAATGTTGGCGATATTTCCGCCCTTTTATATTCTTATGATGCAGTCAGCCTTGAATCGGCACTGGCGTTTGCACGTTTACCACAGCGCGACGCCGCGTTGAGTTACTTGCCGATACAAAATTCGCTGAAAATTTTGTCCAGCACATCCTCGCTGCTTATGTCACCCACAACGGATGCCAGCGCTCGTGTTGCTTCCTGAAGTTCAAATGCAAGCATTTCGTGACCTGCCCTGGAATCAAGCGCATCGCTAAATCTTTTGAGGGATTCTTGCGCTCTCTGGAGAGCCGCGGCTTGCCTGGCAGATGTGATGAAAGGCTGCTCTTCAATCGAACCGGTTGCCTGATCAACCATATTGATCAATTTTTGCTTTAACTCTGCTAAGCCCTCTCCGGTGCGGCAACTAATTGTTGTCAGATCGTCGCTCCATCGAGGTTTGGAAATATCAGACTTTGTTACTGTGATGATTGACGGTTTACCGAGTGCAGAGATTTGTCGAAGGATTTCATCTCTATCCTTTTCGCTGGAGTCAGAGGTTATCAAACACAACACAAGATCTGCTTCCGCCATCATCTGCTTGGAAAGCGAGATACCTTGTCGTTCGATATGATCATCGGTGTCTCTTAGGCCAGCTGTGTCGATTAATCGGATTAGTCGCCCGTCTAGCAAACAGGATTCCTCAATATAGTCCCGCGTTGTCCCAGCCTGCTCACTTACAATCGCCCGGGAGCGTCCTAGAAGGCTATTTAAAAGTGTGGACTTACCGGCATTAGGAGCGCCGACAAGCGCCACCATAAGCCCCCTACTAGCGACTTTTCCGCTGGTAAATGTGGAGAGGAGCCTGTCGATCATAGTCGCAACATTAGTCACCTTATCTTTGACGTGGCTAAGTCGAACGCTTTGTGTGTCACCCTCATCTGGAAAATCAATCATAGCCTCAAGTAAAGCCATGCCGCCTACGACTTCGGTCCGGAGTGACTCGACCTGTGTCTTCAGTTTGCCTTGATAGAGTTGCCGGCCGGCTAGCCATTGCTGTCTGGACTGCGACTCGATCAGATCTCGGAGGCCTTCGGCGGCTGTCATATCGAGTTTTCCATTGAGCAGAGCTCGCTTGGTAAACTCTCCTGGCTGGGCTGGCCTTGCACCCAACGAGTAGATGGTGCTTAAAATTCTTTGAATAATGTATGGGCCACCGTGACAATAGATCTCAACCGTATCCTGGCCTGTGAAAGATCGTGGTCCGCGAAATAACATCAGAAGGACTTCATCAATGACTTCTTTTGACGAAGGATCAAGGATGTTGGCTAGACGGGCGTAGCGCGGTTTTATTTCAGCCATACTAACCGACGCACAGCCAGTTACGAGCTCAAAAGCGCCTACGCCAGAGACCCTGATAACACCAACGGCTCCGGGACCGGAGCCGCTCGCGAGCGCTGCTATTGGGTGATCATCATAGGGGCGCAACATAAAGATTGGACAAGGCGATCATGTCACTGATTCGCCTCGAACGCCTCCTCGGATTGATCGTTTTTACCTTCGGGCTTACGACCGCGTGATAGAAGAATCATTAATTTGCGGCTTGGTCCATTGCCGATAGACTTAGTGTAAACACGAGTATCGTTCTCAAGAGCCATGTGAATGATTTTTCGATCGGCAGCACTCTTATAGTCTAGAACGCATTTTTGCCCCGTAGAAACGACTTCATCGGCCTTCTCGCGAGCGATGCGCACGAGTTCCTCCTCGCGTCCTTTTCGACTGCCCTGCGCATCGATGAAAATGCGGAATGGCAACTCTTGCTTAAGATAGCGAGGCTTCTTTCGAAGCAGGTGCTCTAGGCTTTCGACGAATTTGGTGTTTGTTTGAATGATGCTAGCGACAGCTGCGTTATCAACTTCAAGCTTGAGCTTGCCGTCGATCATCGCAGATGACACATCTACGCTTTCGCCAACGATTTTTTCGCACAATTCTTTACAAAACTGACTGATATCACGTTCAAGTTGCGCCTGAGCTTCAGCTGTCAAAGGTTCGGCAGGAGCCTTTGGCTCTCGTGGCTGACGATCCTCCATTTTGCGTTCGCTACGATCGCGGCCGCCCATTTTGGAGTGTCCGCGGCGGTCCTTATGGTCGTGAGACCTTCCTTGGGGGCGTCCGCCTTCGCGAGCGCCGTGCTCAGCGCCTTTCCGGTCATGACGGTTTCTGTTCGTCGTCGACCTTGGCCAGGCTTCTATTTCTGCTTTCGCGCCCATAAAGAAACTCACTAGGCCAGGCTTTGGCTCCTTGAGGACTTTAAACTCAAGGTCGTCTTTGGAAACGTTTAGCTTGACGCAAGCCAGGGTGACCGCCTGCTCAACTGACTTGGCTTCGATGCGGATGGGTTGTCGGTTTCTGTTTGTGTTCATGTGTAGACTCCTGTTTTTTAGACCATGATTTCAATTTACAAGTTGCGTCTTAAATATTCGCGAATTTCCTATTTAGGTACTGCTGCTGTCCGATCGAAACGATGGTGTTTGTCAGCATGTATAACACCAACCCTGAAGGTAACGTGATCATCATGACCCCAAATATCAGGGGCATGAACATCAGTACACGCTCTTGCGTCTTGTCCATCCCTGTCATGGGCGTCATTTTTTGTTGAATAAACATAAATACTGTCAAAATGATGGGGGTTATAAAATACGGGTCCTTAGCAGACAAATCGGTGATCCAGCCAACGAATGGCGCGTGACGTAGGTCGATTGAGGCTGACAAGACTCTAAAGAGTGCAAAGAAAACTGGGATTGTTGGCAGAATGGGTAGACACCCTTTCATAGGGTTTACATTGTGGGCGCTCATGAATTTCATGAGCTCCATCTGCATTTTTTGAGGGTCGTTTTGATACTTTTCTTTGAGTTTTGCCATCTCTGGCGAAAGCTTTTTCATTTTTGCGGCACTCTGAGCGGCTTGCTTCGTCAGAGGGAAGAATAGAATTTTCAGAAGTACTGTTAGTAGAATAATGGCTACGCCGTAGTTACCAGTGAATTTAAACAAGCCTTTTATCGATAGAAGAAGCGGATGGGCAATCATATCGAGCCAACCGAGACCCAGGGTGGTCTTAAGTTTTGGATTAAACGCCGTTAGCAGTTCCACTTCTTTTGGTCCCAGCCAAAGATCGTAAGACATCTTTGCAGTTTGCTGCGGCTGAACGGTGCCAAGATCAGATTGAGCATTGATGCTGATTTCACAGAGACCAGAGCCTGGCGCGCCTGTTCCTGCAAAAGTTGTCCGGTACGAGGACGATGATTTGGGAAGCAGCGCAAAAGCGAAATAATGTGTATCAAACCCGAAGAAATCGAGCTTACGGTTGGGTGATGTCACATCAAACCGTTGATCTTTGCAAAAATCCTCGAGATTAGTAAACTCGTCGCTGCCGTCAGCTTGGCTAAGGAATCTTGGCTGTTCTCCAGGAGTTGCCGGTGCCAGAAACGAGCCTTTAGCGACATCAATCCGAGCCCCGAGCTCTGTGAACACAGATGCAACCAAAGGTTTGGCGTCTTTTGAAGTATTTGTAAAAGAGATTTCAAGATTACCGGCATAGCCCTCTTTCGGCAAAGTCCACGCTTGTTTGATCATCCAATCACCCTCTTGCCGGGAGAATGTCAGACCATTCGGCGTCTTTTCAGCCGCAAAAGGCAATATTTGATCTTTTGATGGCGCTGGGCCAGTGTACGCTTGCACGGATGCTGGCCTAGCAAAAAGTTCGACTAAACTGCTATCGGGACGATTTGACTCGCGATAGTTTTTTAATTTGGCCGACGTTAGTGAGCCGAGTTCCTGAGAAAAGGTGAATGTTGCGTCTCGACCTTCAAAAATAAGATCTTGAGGCGGCAGCTTATTAACGTTAGCCAACGCCGTTTGGGCTGGTGTGGCGGCTATCGGAGACGCCGAAGTTGGCGCTGCGCCACTAGCTACTGGCTGAGTTTCCGAGCCTGCCGGCGTATTAGATTGCTCGGCAGTAGCGGGTTCTTTTTTCCGGTAATAGTCAGGGTACTTGTTCGTCAAATACTGATTCCAGAGTAGGAACAAACCAAAACACAGCACCATTGCGACCAGTGTACCGCGGTTAGAGCCCACGTCTTTTTCTTGAGTTCTCATGGTAGATCAACTCCCCCGGGATGCCATGGTCCGCACTTGAGTAGGCGTCGGGATATTTTCCCGAGAGCCAATGAAAGGTGATCTTTCTCCAAGCAATGACTCGCATAATTTGAACATGATGGATGGAATCGACACTCGGCCCCAAGTGTTGCAAGAAGAGGCGATAAGCTTACCTGGTATAGGCGAATAAAAATTTTTAAAATAAAACTGATCAATGTGTTTCGGTTCCTTGGCTGATGAGCTCTGATTTTGATGCAAATCGCTTCAAAAGGCGTTCGCTGCAAAGTAGAAAGCGATCCTGAATGTTGTCTTTCAAACGACCGTTCTTCATAACAATAGCTGGCCTCGCAATAACAACCAGGTCGCGGCCCGCCAGTTCTTGCGATAGTGAAAGGTTTTCCCTGAAGACACTCCTGATTGATCGCTTGATCTTATTGCGGGTCACAGCGTTACCGACTTTGCCGCTGACAATCAGTCCTAGACGACTTATCGGGAGCTGGTCTTTTTTAAGGGAAGCCACCAGCACAAAGTCCGGGCAAACTACTTTGGTTCCGGGTCTGTCAAGCACCTGGTCAAAGTCGCGGCCCGTGAGTAGCCGTTGAGATTTTGTGAATCGGGCCATAAGTCGTTAGGCCTTCCCTGTTATTGATTCTTGAACACAGTAAACCGTGATGACGCAGATGCTTCTTGCAACCCGCAGTGAACGGGTCACGCTGCGATCAACAAAGTCAAACCGATGATAAGCGGTTTGAGGAAAACAAATTATTTTTCGTAAGCGGTGACAGCTATTTTCTTGCGACCTTTAGCTCTGCGGAGAGCTAGTACTGCTCGGCCAGATGCAGTTTTCATTCGTGCACGAAATCCGTGAGTGCGAACACGACGCTTATTGTGAGGTTGAAATGTACGTTTCATAGATTGTCCGAAACTCCAGTTGTTTAAAAGACGTGTTATTCCAGCAGGTTAACAACTATACACGTCGGTTGAGGGCTGGACTTTACCAGAGAGACGTCGGGGATGCAACTGTCTGTTTCAGAGGCTTATTTTGAACCAATTCCAGCTAGTTATGTCCCCAACCTGACTCGAAGGCTCCAGGGCCGGAGGCTACATACCTCGCATAGAATTAGTTGACATTTCATTAAAAAACTGTTAAAAAAAGCGGCATTTTAAATAAGCAAAATCAATATTCTAAGCCGCTCTTGGGGTTTAAGACGACTATGACTGTTCGTAACGCATCTATATTAATGATAGCCGCGGCGGCTTTTTGGACCTTAGCCCCCTTGGCTGAAGCTGGACCTAAGAAGTCTGGTCGTTTGGCCTTGATGAAGCCTGTAAAACTTTTAGACGTGATTGATTCAGGAGTAGGGGCAACTGTTAAGGCGAGTTTTCCCCTGGCCTGCGGCGAAACCTTTCGAGGCGTTCTTTTGCGCGAGCGCGCCCTTGAACCTAGCTCTGATGCCGGCGTCGCAAAAACTCCAAGTAAGTTAGGAAAAATCCTAGAAGTTGCAGCGGTCGTGGACCGTGGCGAAACCTTTTGCTCATCACTGCCTAATGAGACGTCATTTTCTATTCCCGTGAAGGCCGGATCCATGGTTCGTTCTGTCGACATCAGTGAGCCTCGCCGGGTGACTCTAGATGAGGCGCTCGACCTAGGAGCCTCCCGCGGCGGGTTTTCGGTGGGGTGGCAGAACTCATGCAGAACGGTTGAAGGCGTTTTACTTCGGCCGCTTGTTTCAAAAGATAGTCCTAAAATTGAGATATCCATCGTGATTGGCGCCAAAGATGATCAGGAGGCAGGCGCAAAGATAAACTGCCCGCGTGATGTCAGGAGAATCTCGATAACGAGTATCAACCTTACGACGGAGTCTTTAAGATTGGCTGAGCGTCCTGGTAAAATCCAGACGTCTTATGTTTTAAGAATTGTTGCTCCGGATTCCCTTGCTGTTTCGGAGCGGGGCGAGCTGTCTGTATCCTGGCAGCAAAATTGTCGGGAAACCCCTCTTGGTTTGTTATTTACGGGCCAGACTGGTCGCGAGGTCGCGCTTGTTACGGCATTCATTCCATCATTAGCTTGCTCGAACGTCAGGACTCATTCAGGCACATACGCGCTGCCTGGGTTACTGGCATCGACAAGGGGAGGCATTAAACCCATTAAGGCTAAAGATTTGGCGATGCTCGCTAAAAGCGTCGATTTGAATTACCAGATTTTACCAGCCGCGTCCGTCGACTCTGTGCGTCGCGGCCAGGGTGATAAATTAACAGTCACCGCCAAAGGCTTACAATGTAACCGGGCCCTGGGCGTTATGGCCGGGGTGGACACATGGGGTAATACGGCGTTGGGGGTTGTGGTTGGATCTAGGCAGTCAGTCTGTCAGGCGTCTTCGGCCAATATTAATCAGCGACGTAACGCTCCACTCGTGCTACCGGAGACAGGGCCTATACCCAAGGTCTTTGGACTAAGAGTTTTCGGAAGCATCCTCAATTGATACAATGACTGTAGGCAAGGCTGTCGTCACAGCTTGTGGGTAGTCGGGATCAATATGATTAATTGGATCGAGTTAAATCCAGAAAATTTGCGGCACAATTTTCGTTTGTTTGCTGACATCGTCGGCAGGGATAAGTTGGCTGTTGTTCTAAAAAGTAATGCTTACGGACACGGGTTGGCGGAGGTCTTTCGGATTCTTGCGTCCGAAGGTGTTGAGTGGATTTGTGTCAATTACGTGGACGAGGGTGTGTCCCTTCGTCAGCTTGGTTTTGAAGGTCGCATCCTCGTCGTTGGCCCCTTTTTGCCAGAGCAGATGGCCATGTCATTCCAACACAAATTAGAGCTTTTCCTAGGCCATGAGGAGGGGCTAGATGCATGGCTTTTGGCGGAAAAACGGCCGGACGTACATATTGAATTTGATACAGGAATGAGTCGTCAAGGCTTTCGGCCTGGTGACGCACGGAAGGTGGCCGACAGACTTTTGCCCTACAAAAATCAAGTTCGTGGTGTATGCATGCACTTTTCGAATGTTGAAGATGTGACCGAGCACGATTATGCCAAAATCCAGATGGATAAATTTGATGCAGCCCGTTCAGAATTTATTGCTCGGAAGTTTTCAGTGATATCACATGCTGCGTCGTCAGCATCGACACTTATTCTTGATGATAGCCGCTTCGGTTTGTCGCGCGTCGGTATATCTCTATATGGTTTCTGGCCGAGTCAGGCCACAAAGATTTCATACAAGCAGCTTCATGGTGGTTTGATCGACCTAAAGCCAGTGTTAGCTTGGCGAACAAAAGTAACTAGCATCAATCAAGTGGCTCAAGGTCAATACATTGGGTACGGTTGTACATATCGCGCTCGTAGAGATATGCAGGTGGCGGTTTTACCTGTGGGTTATTTTGAGGGTTACCCTCGTATGGCCTCTGGTAGTCCAGCTTACGTGCTTATTCATGGTGAACGATGCCCAATCGTGGGCAGAATTTGTATGAATATGATGATGGTTGACATAACTCACTGTACGGTCCCAGTTCGTGTGGGTGATTTGGTGACCCTTATTGGTCAGGATGGATTAGAACATATTGGTGCGGCTGATCTCGCCGGCTGGGCCCAGACAATTCATTACGAGCTACTGTCGCGTATTCATCCCGAGGCTCAGCGCCGTATTCTTTGACTTTATGACGACGTGTTTAGGACTTCAATGTGACGCCACGCTTCACGTTGGCCGATTGTTTTTCAAACAGCCCAAAACGGTGACCATCTGGATCCGTAATCTGCCAAATGTCTCCGTAGGCAGGAAGTCTGGTAGGGCCAAATTTCTTGGAGCCACCGAATTTTGTTGCTCGCTCAGCTATTTGGGATGCGTCCTCGACTTCGAAATAAAGAATAATTTGACCAGACGAGGGCTTTGCGCCCAGGGACGGTACGATGCTGATCCCGAATGGGCAATCTTCTGGGACGTCCAACACGACGTAATTATGAATTTCTGCAGGCACAGGTTTCCAACCAAAAACCTCTTCATAAAATTTTCTACTAACATCCAAACGCGTGGTGTGGATTTCTACCTGGCAGAGTTTCTTTGGGTCAATTTCTGTGAAGTCTGTCACTGATCTCGCCTTTGCTACCGCAGACGCCGGCCACGTGGCGTCAAGTTTGAACGTCGATAAAAGTCCTATGACTGACTTACTACCAATCGATTTTGATCATTAATATAAACAGGCCCAATGACCTGACGATTTGCAAAAGCATCGGGCTTCTGAATGGCCCAATTCAGATCCAAGTACTTCTGGACAACGGCTTGGCGAATTCTGGAGTTGTCAGGATTTTCATCGCGCATCAGTTTCTCGAGCGTTTCGCCCACCTCATCAAGGTCTTGCTCCATCAAAACCTCTGCGGCTGCATAGCGGACCCGCTCATCGGGAACCGAAAGGAAATGACTAATGCGATCTTTCAGACCATGCCGCTTGTAATCAGCAAGGTGACAAAGAATGTCATAATTTTTATCGGTCCTAGCTTGATCAAATGATACATCTGAGTAGTCGAGCGTGCCTAAAAGGCATTCCACAACCCGCTCCTCACTTCGTACCAGTGACTTTAGAATTTTTATGGGCCAAGCAATACGCGTCGTTGTTTTGAGGTGCTCAAGAATAATCGGCAAGGCTGCTTCACCGTGACGCATGATTCCAGATAGCGCCTTTTCCTTCTCGCGCGTGTCGTTAATGCCATGTTCCAGACTGAACTCAAAGCGAGCAAGGAGGCCTCGGACGGCCGATTTAGTGTCAGCCACATCGTCGGCTAAAAACTCAATAGCAGCCCAACGATCCTCACGAATTGCCTTCGGATTTTTAGCCAGGTCACTGGATTTAGCGATTCGAGTTTCCTGGTTGCCGCCGAGATTCTTAATGAAATCAAATAGTCCCACGAAAATGCATCCTTCCCTGACCAGGCCCTTTGGTTCAATCTTGTTGGCCGCAGGCAGTCTAGCAAAAAAACTGTGACCATCCCAAGTAAAAGGGCTAAACTGCATATTTTGCAAGCGAAAATTCGTCAAAAAAGGTTATGGAAAACTTCGTATGCCCCCAAAAAACGCGCCAGCCTCCAGCCCTACAATATCGGCACTGATTCTTGCAGCCGGCAAGGGAACTCGCATGAAGAGCACTGTGCCAAAAGTGCTTCATACTGTAATGGGGCGTCCCATGCTGTCATGGGTTATGGATGTAGTTAAAAAAGCTGGAGCCACTGACCTGACCCTAGTCTTATCCAAGGAGATAGGTCCGTTTTCTGAATTACTGGGCCACAATCCGGACCTTCGTGTGGCAATTCAAAGTGGTCAACGCGGCACTGGTGACGCGGTCGCTGCAGCGTGCAAGGCGTATGATCGCGCCATAATCCCGCAGTGGGCTCAAGCCGAACTGCTCAAAGGTCAGCCATCTTCAGCGCACTATGTGCTGATTTGTGCTGGGGATACGCCCGCCATGAGCCATCATACGATTGGACAGTTTATCGCAGCATGTCTAGGATCTTCCCATCAACTGGGTGTATTGGGCATGCATGTCAGTGACCCGCTAGGTTACGGCAGACTGGTGAGAGATAAGAGTGGTGGTTTGACACAAATAGTTGAAGAGCGAGATGCTGATTCTGAGATCAAGAAGATCAAATTGTGCAACAGTGGTGTCGTCTTTGCTGAGGTTTCTTGGCTTTTCAAATTACTGCAGGGTCTTGTTCCAAATAATGCCCAAAACGAGTATTACCTGACAGATATTTTTGAGGCATCGGCTCGGCAAGGCAAACCTGCTTTTGTGTTTGAAACATCTGCGGCCGCTGAATTCGCCGGAGTTAATGATCGTGCACAACTTGCAAATATTGAGAAGACTATGATGCGTCGACGAATTGAAGAGTTTATGGCGCACGGTGTCACGTTTCATTTGCCAGACACCGTATACGTGGATGGTGACGTTGTTATTGAACCGGATACGCAGATCTTCCCGGGAGTTTGTCTGATCGGGAAGACTCGGGTGTCAAGAAACTGTGTCGTTGGCCCAGGGGCTGTTTTGGAGAATACAGTGCTTGGAGCCGGTGTCAAAGTGGGTGCTCATGCTGTTTTGGTAGGTAGTAGCATTTCAGCTGGCCAAACGATTTCGCCTTTAGCTTCCTGTGGTGATTTACAAGTTTAGTCGGCATTGACGACGCAAGTTATAGAGAGGGTTTGTGGATGTGTGGAGTTGTTGGATTTGTCGGCGCTAGGTCGTGTGTCCAGGTTATTTTTGAGGGTCTTCAACGACTCGAGTATCGTGGCTATGACAGTGCAGGGATAGCTACACTTTCAGACTCTAAAATCAGCACGGTCAAAAGTGATGGTAAATTGTCCCGATTAGAGGGGCATCTAGCTCAATTGCCTGCACAAAGCACTATCGGCATGGGGCATACAAGGTGGGCAACGCATGGCGCTCCCACCACGCAGAACGCTCATCCTCACGTCGATGGCGGCCTTGCCATTATTCATAACGGCATTATCGAAAATTACCGTACGTTAAAGGACCAGCTATTGAGCGAGGGTTATAAGTTTCAGTCCGAGACGGACTCGGAAGTGGTTCTTCATCTACTGTCAAAAGAGTTGAAGTCGACGCCACGGATGAAAGACGCATTACTCAAAGTTATTTCTAAACTGGAGGGAGCTTACGGACTTGGTGTGCTTTGGACCGGAGAGCCTGATGCTTTATATTTGGTGAAACAAGGTTCACCGATCGTGATTGGTGTTGGCGACAATGAAAACTATTTTGCAAGTGACGCGCTTGCTATGCTGCCGCTCACAAAATCAGTGGTATTCCTCAATGATGGCGAGATAGGTAGGTTAACTAAGTCGTCGGTAGAGCTTTGGACGTTTGCAGGAAAGCAAATCAGTCGCGCACCGTCGGTTTTGAATTGGAGTGCGGCGAGTGCGGAGAAGCAAGGCTACCGCCACTACATGCTAAAAGAAATTCATGAGCAGCCCGCAGTCGTTGCAAACATTATTAGTCGTCTCGTCGATGCTAAAACCGGTCAGATCAACACCAAAGAACTTGGACTTGATGGCGTTGATTTTGAACGGGTTAAAAGTATTGTTTATGTCGCGTGCGGTACGGCATACTATTCGGCTCTTATTGCCAAGTACTCTGTTGAACAATTCATGGGTGTACCGGTTTCGGTAGAGTTAGCCAGTGAATTTCGATACCGCAACCCATATCTTGATTCGTCAACATTGGTGATAGCGGTCACCCAGTCCGGAGAGACCGCAGACACCCTCGCTTGCATCAAACATGCGGCGAAAATGGGTTGTCAAACATATGCTGTCTGCAACGTCAGGTTTTCCAGTATTCCGAGGGCAGCCCAGTCGACCCTATACATGGAGGCTGGACCGGAGGTTGGTGTAGCGTCCACTAAAGCTTTTACAAGCATGGTGTTATGTCATTACTTGTTTGGTTTGGCGGTCGGCCATAAGTTTGGCCGCGTGACTGGCGCGGCATATGAAGCGGCCTTGGATTCTTTAAAGGCCTTACCCAGTGCGGTTGATCGTGCTGTGAACGCCGCCGGACTCATCGAGGACGTCGCCTCCAAATTTTACGAAGCATCCAATTTTATCTTTATCGGACGAGGCCCTAGCTACATGGTGGCCCTTGAGGGCGCTCTAAAATTAAAAGAGATCTCTTACATTCACGCTGAAGGTTATGCCGGTGGTGAGCTAAAACATGGTCCGATTGCACTGATTGACCGTCACATGCCAGTTTTAGCTGTTGTACCTCATGATGTTCACTACGAAAAAATGATCTCAAATGTCGAAGAGGTCCGGGCTCGTGAAGGCCAGATTATCGGCGTTGGCGACATTCAAGATGAGCGTCTTCGAGGTCTGTCGTTGGAGTACATTCCTTGCCCGCAAGTCAAAGACGCTGCTTTGCAGTCGATTTTGTCTGTCATCCCTTTGCAGCTTCTATCATATTATATTGCGGTCAAACGCGGCACCGACGTGGATCAGCCGCGAAACCTGGCCAAATCGGTGACCGTAGAATGATTTTAGAACGTGTTAAGCCCTCTATTTTTGAATTAATCCAGGCCGCGGGGCTAGGGCGCAGGTAATTCAATTGAGCTTTAATTTCCTCGACAACCTGAACCCAGCCCAGCGCGAAGCAGCTTTGCACCGCGATGGTCCAGCCGTCGTGTTCGCAGGAGCTGGTAGCGGGAAAACCCGAATCATTACCATGCGCATAGCATGGTTAATTGACCAGGGTGTATCGCCTTGGCAGATTTTGGCATTAACATTTACAAACAAAGCAGCTCGCGAAATGCGAGACCGTGTGCTCGGACTTTGCTCGGTAGCCGATAAAGCACTCATCTCAACGTTTCATTCTGCCTGCGCAAAGTGGCTTCGGGAGTTTGCGCCAGAGCTTGGGTTTACGTCGGACTTCACGATTTATGATGATACTGATCAAAATTCGGTAATCAAAAAAATCATGCAACGGGGTAACCTCAGGCTTGATAAAGAAGTAACGGTTGCAGAGTATAGGCATGCCATTAATCACTCTAAAACTCTTGGATTGTTTCCTCAAGATAGAGACACGCATAGGGCGGCATTCAAGGAGTTTATGCCAACTGGTGGCGTTGATGTGTACGCGGCCTATCAGGAGACGCTGGCGCTTGCAAACGCCATGGATTTTGGTGATTTGATCATGAATATGGTTCTTTTGCTGAGGACCAACGAACGTGTACGGTCTCTCATGGAAGGTCGCTACCGGTATATTTTGGTTGATGAGTATCAGGATACAAATAAGCCTCAGATTGAGCTGCTGCAGCTGCTTGCGGCCAGTCATCGCAACTTGTTTGTTGTGGGTGATGACGACCAGTCGATTTACAGTTGGCGTGGCGCGGTGCCTGCGAACATTATTGACTTTGAAAAAATGTATCCCAAGGTGAAAGTCTGTAAGCTAGAACAAAACTACCGGTGCTCTTCAAATATCGTGAATGCAGCCGCTGCGGTTGTATCCCATAATAAAAAGCGCGCTGAAAAGACCCTTCGAACCGATAATCCACCAGGTGATCTGATTGATTTCAGATATGAGACCGATGGTGAATTTGAGGCATGGTGGCTAGCAGACACGATTAAGTCAGAGCGCGCCGTGTTTGATTATGATGATGTGGCAGTTTTTTACCGTACAAATAGCCAAAGCCGTGTCGTCGAGGATGCTTTAAGAAAAGAAAAAATACCTTATCAGATTTACGGTAACGTGCGATTTTATGACCGTGTCGAGGTCAAAGATGTACTCGCTTATATCAAGCTCATTGTGAACCCTCGGGACGATGTGAGCTTTATGCGCGCCATGAATACTCCTGCCAGAGGTCTGGGTGATTCCGCAGAGGTTGCTATTTCAAATCGCGGCCGAGATAAGGGCATTTCGGCCTTTGAAGCCGCACGCCAACTTGCGTGTGAGGCCGTTCCTCGATTGTCCTCAAAGTTGGAAAGCTTTGTTGCTTTGATTGATGACCTCAAGAAAATTTTGGACGTGCAGCCTTTGCCTGAGTTTCTAGAGGCTTTGATTGAGCGGATCAATTATTTTGCTTATCTAGCGAAAAAATATCCTGATCAAAGTGAGGATAAGCAAGACAACGTGATGGAGCTCGCCAGCGCCATAGCCGCATATGTCGAAGAGACTCCGGGGGCAACGCTGAGTGATTGGCTGCAGTCCATCATGCTGGCAAGTGACGTCGAAGGTGATGCTGGTGGAGTGAGTCTCATGACTCTTCACATGGCAAAGGGTCTTGAGTTTGAGCGGGTCTTTTTGATCGGCCTTGAAGACGGGCTTTTGCCGCACTTCAATAGCTGTGATGACAAACTTGAACTCGAGGAAGAGCGACGGCTTTTTTACGTAGGCATGACTCGAGCAAAAAAGAAGCTATCTTTGTCCGCAGCATATATGCGTAGGACGTGGGGGCAGACTCAGGCTAATGATGTGTCGCGCTTTTTAAAGGAGTTACCACCCAAGTACGTCAATATTTTGACGCCCCCAGGGGGGGCCGAGGCTCCAATCGAGTGGGGTGGTGGGGATGGTCATGAGGACGGTGATACCCAATATTATGATTACTCAACGGAAAGTGATGAGTTTTCATCAAGTAACCAAAAGTCTATTAAACGAGGCATGAAGGTTGCGCATCCTACCTACGGCGCTGGAATCGTTGAAGAAGTAGAATCGAGTTTTGGTCGTACCAAAATTCTTGTGCGGTTCAATGATGTAGGACTTAGAAGGGTTGAGCCGCACCACCTGGAGCCCAGACTCTGACGACTTGACGTCGCCGTGGTGCTATAATCTACACATCTGAATATAGAGTTACCATTCGACGGGGAATTTGGTGGTCAATCGTAGACAAACCAAAAGGACCAGCGTAGCTAGCTTTCTGCTCGATCGCGGAGCTGGTTTTCTTTACGGTTTTGCAACCGTAGTTATCAGTATTGGCGTATTTCGAGGTGAGACCTCGATCGCCCGCTATTTTTCCCTAACGAAGTCAAAGCATATACTTGAGGAGAGAGTCTCGGAGATTGAAAGTGAGAACGCCGGCCTATCTCAAGAAATACTTCGCATAAAAGAGAGCAAATCCTATGCGCGCAAGGTGTTGAGGGACAAGTATCATGTTACCGATGATGATGAGAAAATTATTTACTACGCTGACTGAAAGAAGAGCTTGGGAGAAGCGAGAATGCGTCGAACTGGACTAGTGCTACTTTTATCCTGTGGTTGGCTGAATTCATGCGGTAGCGCAAACGTCAATAGGCTATTTGGCATGGAAGACGAATCCTACTCAAGTCTCTTGCAAAGAGCTCAGTTTGCCTATGACGACGGCGAGTTTTCGCGGGCAGCTGAGCTTGCGAACAAGGCGTATGGCCGAGCCGAAAACAACGGCGATGCCGGGGTCTTGTTAGGTAACATTCATCTTAGCCAAGCAGGCATCGACATTTTTCAGCTTGTAGGTAAACTATCGACGTTGTCGTCGAGTTCAACGTCCAGCGGTTCCTCAACAAGTAAATGTAAAAGCTCATCGGATGCACGAAGCGCAAGTAGCGTATTGACTGAGATGAGTTGTTTGTTGCTCAGCCTGAGTGATGCAGATAAAGACGCGCTCGGTTCAACAGTTACGTCTTACAACGGGCTGAAGGCGATCGGAGTTCCATCCGTTTATATTCCAAATGAGGTCAATGATGACCTCAGATCCAAAGTCGGGGTCTTAGGCGCACTTGATAAGGGTATTCGAGCGCTGTGCCCCTTCATAGATAGAACGAAGGTACTAGCGTCCTCAATTGATGAAAGACACAAAAACGCCGATATTTGCCCCGATCGAACCAAGACGTCTTTTAGTAGCCCCAAGGCACACATAGCGTTTGCGCTTTTACATCTCGTGGAAGCTTTAGTGTTTCAGCAAGGTGTTTTAATAGACGGCGTCAGTTCAGGGGAGACGCGTACTGGAGTCCAGACAATCTCAACAAAGATGTCTAGCGTTAACACAGGTTCTGTGCAAGGCGTCGCAAACCTCGCATTAGCAGCCGCGGATTTCGCGAATGTGATCGGTAAAATTTTTGATACCGGTAACTCGAAATCGCAAATCGCGTTGGCTTTAAATGGCTTGATCATGGTCAGCAAATCATTTGAGGCGGCCGGCGTCCCCTCCTCGGTCACATCTGTCATTACGACGCAACTTACAAATCTTCAAAAAACAGCGGCAAATCTTCCCGGCACCGGTAATTCGACAACAAAGCAGACGCAAGTATTGTCCGGTCAGATTAACCAGGCGTACGCTGCGTCATTAGCTCAAAAAATTGAGCAGGCATGTCCAACGGCAGCGACGGCAGGCTGCTCTGACAATAAAGCCAGTCTTTGCGCTGGATTTACAAGCATTAGCCAAGGGGTGAGCTCGATCTCTACTCCGACTTTGTGTAAGTAGGCTTAACACCCATAAGTATAGACTTTACCGAAGCGCAAGAGACTGTCTATACTCCCTTCTGACCGGATGAGAAACTGGCAGAAGAGGTGCTTTCACCATGCAAAAAGTGATTACCGGAAAAATACTTAGTGGATGGTTGGCGCCCCACCCACCTCACTTGGTCTACGCAGAAAATCCCAGGCAAAACGCCCCCAAATCTCGCGGCGGCTGGGAAAGCTTAAGACATGCTTACCAGGCCTGCCGCACAAGTTTAAAACAAAAAAAGCCCGACGTCATAATTGTTCATTCGCCCCATTGGCAAACGGTAGTTGGCCATCATGTCCTGTGCGTTCCGCGTCTTAAGGGTCTTTCAGTGGATCCTATTTTCCCACATCTGTTTCGTTATGAATTCGATCTGTCAGTAGATTGTGAGTTGTCGCGGGCCATTTATGACGAGGGCCGAGCTGGTGGTCTCACTATGCTTAAGATGGAGAAGCCAGATTTTAGAGTCGATTATGGAACGATCGTGACCCTGCATATGATGAATCCTGATTGGGATATTCCGGTTGTAGGAATATCAGCCAATAATAGTCCCTACTTTTATGACGACGACATTGCCCAGGATCAGATGCTTAGGCTAGGGGAAGCTACGCGCCGAGCCATTGAAAAAACTGGGCGACGGGCTGTTCTGGCAGCAAGCAACACGCTGTCTCATCTTCATTTTTCTACAGAGCCCAACCCAGAGCTTCCCGAAGATATGTCGCGGGAGCACATTTTCTCGCAGTCCCAGTATGAATGGGATATGAAAGTCATCGCCATGCTGCGTGACGGGGATTTGAAGAGATATTTTGATTGCTTGCCACGCTATATGAAAGAAACCTTTGCCGAGGTGAAAGCAGGAAGTCTCACCTGGATGCTATCGGCTATGGGGATGCCCAAGACGGGCGCGCAGTTTCATGGCTATGGATCTGTCATCGGAACGGGTAACGCTGTGATGGAGTGGGATCTAGAGGCGACATCATGATGCCGAACGATAAAATTATTTATGCATGGGTCCCGGGATTGCCGCATTTGCTGAGGCCAGATCTCAATGAGGGCTACGGAAAGCTGGCACAAGCGTGCCGCGATCTCGGCAGTGAGTTTAAGCGGCAAGGTGTTTCGCGTATTCTTTTTTACTCAACCCAATGGCTTTCAGTCCTAGGTCAATCCGTCCAAGCTAGACCTAGAGTCAGTGGACTCCATGTCGATGAAAATTGGTATGACATTGCCTCTTTGAATTTTGATTTCGAGATCGATTCAGCTCTTGTGGAGAATTTGATCGTAAACTCCCGTCAGGCCGGTTTTCAAGTGAGGGCTGTCGATTACGAGGGTTTTCCGATTGATACCGGCACCATTGTCGCCAATACATTATTAAATAGCAGCGGCCTAAAAACAGCTATGTACAGTTGTTGCGTCTATTCTGATTACGCAGAGACCTTGAAAATTGGAGAGCTGGCTGCTGATGCAGCTATGAAGCTCGATGGCAAAACCGCCATTGTCGCGGTATCTGGCCTGTCAGGCCGCTATTTCACAGAAGTCATCGATTATAAGTCGGACGGGATTCGAGACGAACAAGATGATCAATGGAACCAAAAACTTCTTAAATCTATGAATGATGGTCTTTGGCAGAATGTGGCATCTATGCGTGACGAATATATCCGTAGCACAAAAGCTGACATGGGTCTAAAAGCACTGGCGTTCCTAGAGGGTGCCGGTGCATGCCGTCCAGGCGGTCGACTCATAACAAAAGCCTACGGTGCCATTTACGGGACAGGTGCTGCCGTCATGGTGGGTGCCTGATTAGATCCAAGAATGTCGCATGCCGCCATCCACTGGAATATTGGCGCCGGTAATATAACTGGCATGCTCACTGGCGAGAAAGCCAACAAGCTCAGCGAGCTCTTCTGGTTTGCCAAGTCTTCCGGCTGGAATGGCTTTAATGGTCTTATCAATCTCTGCCTCGAGGGTCGTACCATCTCGCGTGGCTTTTGCTTTGCGCAGGTTCATGATGCGATCAGTTTGAATCACTCCCGGCAGGACCGTATTCGCTGTGATTCCAAAAGGCGCCACTTCCTTGCTAAGCGTTTTCATGTAGGCGGTGACCGCAGTTCTCATGGCCGTAGACACGACTAAATGATCAATCGGTTCAACGACCGACAACGACGTAATCGTAATGATGCGGCCGAAACGCCGAGCTTTCATTCCCGGGATAATCGCCTGGGTTAAGAGTACAGAGCTAAGAAAGATCTGGTTAAAGCCGCTTTGCCAGTCCTCTTGGGAGGTAGCTACTGCAGATGATGGCGGCGGTCCTCCGACATTATTGACTAAAATATCTATACCGCCTAGTGCCGCATCGGCATCTCTGGCAAAAGAGGCGATATTCTCTGGTTTCGATAAATCAATTGTCAGGAACTTTGGTGGGTTGTTAACTGGATGAGACTGCGCAATTTTTTTCGCAGCCGCCTCAAGTTCAACAGTATTGCGCGAACAAATCAAAATGTCACAGCCGGCCGCATGAAGTTTAAATGCAGTCGCGAACCCAAGACCTTTACTGGCAGCACAAATGAGAGCTTTTTTACCTTTTAAATTCATAGATCAAACCTAGTTATAGTTGTTTACGACTAAAGGTACCAGTAAGCCAGGCAGGCGACAACCGTAGGGATTATTGCAGCTAATAGAAGTTTGAATGGATGCACAGTTTTCTCATGAAAAGCATCCTTTAAAAGGCCCAGCGCAATAGGATTTGGAGCGTTGGCGATAACTGTTAAGCCACCACCTGCCACTGCTCCTGCGACTAAAACATACCGAGATACATCGCTGAGTCCTGGTACAAGTGTGCCCAAGTAAGTCAAGGCAGCGTTATCGGTTATGGCGGTTAAAGCCGTAGCACCAACAAAAAGGTGGAGGGGACCAAGCGAGCTTACGAGTGGCTCAATCCACCACCGCTGCAGCTGTCCCAGGGTCACTAGTCCGCCTAGGAAAAATCCAACCAGTAGACCCTCTCTAAGTTTAAGTGGTTCTTGGTACTCACGAGTCACGTCGGTCCAGCCAAGAAAAAGTAAAAATAGCGGAACGAAGAAAGCCATGCTGGAGTGGTATTTGACGACCAGAGCAATAAATAAGACATGACTGAAGAACATCCAAAAGGGAATCCGAGCTTGGTCGTGGCTCTGGGGAATCGTCTTTGCGCGAATTTCTGACATATTGAGTATGTAGAGAGCGAGTGTGTTGACACAGACTGCGATGGCACTTTTCCATCCGAAGTTTTCGAGCATAAACCAGAAATCCCAATTCCATTTTTGTGCAACCATGATGACAGGCGGTGCCGCGAAGTGTGTCAAAGTGCCGCCGATGCTTATATTGACCAGTAGGACTGCAAGGGTGCTGTAACGTAAAAAAGAGCTCGCTTGGCGTGTGAAAATAAGTGGCTTTAGTAAAAGTGCGACAACCACCATGGCCGCCGGTTCAGTAATAAAAGAGCCAAGAACGGGCCCAAGTGTCAGAGAGAGGATGAAAAATGCCGAGCTTTGCATGGACCGTGGCACAACGCGAGCGAGAGATCCTACCGTTGTTTCACAAAAATGCATGACTGGTTTTGTGGCCGCCATGGTCATGATGACAAAAACAAATACAGGCTCAGTGAAGTTGACACTTTCTAGGTATCGGACTGCTGCGTCAAGATTCTGACTAAAAATCATGAATCCAAGAAACGGAATGACCCAGAGTCCAAATACAACTTCAACCTCTGCCAGGTAATGCAGGAGATTTTCCATAAGGGAACCTTCTCGAAACCGTCGCGCTAAATTGGCAAACCACCTGGTGAAAAACGTATGAACCACGGCGGATAAAAAGCAAAATGTGGCGACATGTTCTAGTCGGATTTCAGACATCATGGACGTGACTCCCAGTGAAGCATTTTAGCCAATAAAATTGGCATACTAGTCATCCATTTAGCATAACATAAAAGTCAAAAAATGTCGGAAAATCCCGTCACGTTGCAAAGCCAAAATTACTTTAGTCCAACCTGCTAAATCGAGAGCGCCGACTTTTAGTTTTTAGTAGACTGCCCCCCGGCTGACGTTTGGGCTGCAAGGACTAAATCATTGCAAGATAATCAACCTAGTTTTGAACAAAAAAAGGAGCTAAAGCCATCCTTACCGGTTCGGTTTGGTATTGTGTCTTTTTTAAACGACTGCTCAAGCGAGATTTTAACTAGATCGCTACCATTGTTTTTGTCGGCCAGTCTTGGTGTCAATCCTACGATTTTGGGCTTAATTGAGGGTGTTGCTGAGACGACCACCATTCTAGTGACTGCGTTTTCCGGTTGGATTAGCGACCGTATGCCCTCACGAAAGCCACTGGTGACTTTGGGTTATAGTTTGTCAGCCCTAGGCCGTACATTGATGTTTTTTACTAGTGTTGTGCCTTTGCTAGCAGCAGCGCGCGTGATTGACAGGATCGGAAAGGGTGTAAGGACTGCTCCTAGAGACGCCTTGATTGCTGATGACTCACACCGAAAAAATGTTGGGCGAGCGTTTGGTATTGCGCGTAGTCTTGATACGATTGGCGCCGTGAGCGGCCTGTCTATCGCCATCATCATGGGTGTTGGTTCAAGTGAGATGTCGACGGATCTCTTTCAGCGGATGCTGATGACGTCCGTCCCATTTGCTTGGTTTGCGGTGGTGGTTCTCTTGTTATGGGTGCCTAATATTCCTCGGCAGACTCACGCCAAGACTTATCTGGCTTGGCATATACCGCAGGAGATCAAGCCGCCTCTATTTGCGATTATGATTTTTGCTCTTGGGTCTTCATCTGATGCGTTTTTAGCTCTTCGAGCTAAAGAGGTTGGGTTTGATTTTGGATCAATACTTGGACTTTTCATTTTATATAACGTCATGGCCTCAGTTGTCGGATGGCTTGCTGGACAGTGGTCAGATCGCTTTGGACGAAGACGCTTTCTCCTGCTCGGTTGGTTTGTTTACGCAATTTGCTATTTCACGATGGCTATGACCGGTGACCAAACCATCTTTGCGATAGGATTTGTGTGCTTTGGCGCCTTTTATGGACTTACGGAAGGTGTCGAGAAAGCTTTGCTCTCTGATTTATTACCTGCGCGAAAGCGGGGGCTGGGATACGGGGCGTTTCAAACGGTTCTGGCATTGGTGGCTATTCCAGCAAATCTAATGACGGGTTGGCTTGCAGCAAAATTCAATCTTGGATTTGCGCTATTTGTGTCGGGTGTTTTTTCAATGTTGGGTGGATTTGTGTTGGTTTTTATCTATAAAAAATTAAAGCCGTTAAATTCGGAGTAATTCAGTCTCAAGCTTAATATCTTCAGCGTTGCAAAGCTCACGAAGATCAGAGGGGAGGTTGCACCGAAGCTCAAGTTTTTCAAGCGTCAGCGGATGAGTTAGAGATAACTTCCAGGCATGTAGTGCGTGGCGTGGAAATCCCGCCAGATCCTTAACACGCGGACTGTTGCCCTCCGAACGGTAAAGGTCGAGTATTTCGGTGTTTGATCCGTAGAACTTGTCGCCGATTAGCGGAAATCCCGCAGCCGCAGCATGCAGTCGAATCTGATTGGTTTTTCCAGTTATGGGCGTGGCTTCTATTAACGCAGATCTCGCTCCCCTGGAGATAACCTTGAATGTAGTGACAGCTGATGAACCGTCCTCCGAAATTTCTGCACGATTGGTTCTAAATTTTCGCTCTGCCTTTATGGATAGATCGATAGTCCAGGTGTCCTGGCTCGGCACTCCTGCCGTAATGCCTAAATAGGTCTTTTTGACCTCGCGCCTAGTCCACATTTCAGTTAATTGGGCTCTGACAAGCGGTCGCCTTGCACAAAGTAAAACGCCACTTGTCTCACGGTCAAGACGATGGACTGGCGTCCATCCGTCACCCAGGATGTTTGGCAAAACACCCGCGACCGTGCGTCGCCGGTAATATCCCGCTTCGTGCATAGGAAGACCTGCAGGCTTAATCAGTGCTGCTAATTCACCGTCAGACCAAAGGATTGGCATATTTGTGTCAACGTCTGGCTCTTCGTCAAATGGATGCAGTCGCCGCAGCTCATCGCCTAATTGTAACCTTTGAGATGGTTTTCGAGCGCGAATCCCATTCACCAGAACAACACCCGCATTGATTTCTCGTTGCCAGCCGGCACGGCTAAAAAAAGGAAAATAAGTCGCCAGGTATTCGTCAAGACGCTTGCCCGTCTCCGCTGTTTGTACGGGAAGACCAAGGCGTCTTGTCTCCTCAGACCAACGGGATTCTTTCATAGGCGTATGATCCTAATTAAATAAATAAAAACAGGGCATTAAAATGATAAGGGACAATCGCTGTTTATCAATCACGTTTACCGTAGCCTTGTTTTTAGGATAGACTTGGGTCCCGTTTCAACCGTTATTTTCCTTTGGGGATTTAATAGTTTGCACAATAACAAGCACAATGCTTCTTTGAAGTTAGTCAAGATTTTATGACCGCTAAACCAACCCTACAAGATCTACCATTGAACAAAGAGTATCTGCTAAAGATCGCTCCTCTTGTCTCTGCGATGCGCGTCTATCACGAGCACTCAACTGTGGGTCTTGAGCATATTCCAAAATCAGGATTCATCATTGCGGCAAATCACAGTCTTGCCAGTTACGATATCGCCCTTCTCATGGCGTCGATTTATGAATATTCAAACCGGATTCCGCGAGCGCTTATTGACCGACTTTTTTTTAAAGTACCAGGACTTGGTCAGCTCATGGAAGCATTTGGAAGCCGTGAGGGCACCCGTGAGAACGCGGTAGCTATGTTGAATGCAAATGAGATCTTGGTGGTTGCTCCCGGCGGCATGCGTGAGGCATTAAGACCATCGAGTGAAAAATATAAGATCATTTGGCATAGGCGCAAAGGCTTCGTTAAACTGGCGATCGAAACCGGCGTCCCAGTCGTGTTGGCAGCGTGTCCAGCCGCTGACGACCTTTATGATATTGCTCCGAGTCATATTACAGCTTGGGCCTACAAGACGCTTCGGATTCCATTGTTCTTTGCTAAGGGGCTTGGTTTTACCGCTATTCCTAAACCGGTAAAGCTCACCCATTATTTGAGTGAACCGCTTCATCCACCGGCGAACTCCAAAGACCCGGAAGTCTTCGCGGAGAGAGTCGACCAATTTCATGCACAGATTGTTAAACGTATGGAAGTGCTGATGCGTGAAACAGCCAAAGAACATGCATGAAAAAATAATTGCGATGGAAACACCCAAAGACATCAGAGACGTCCGTTACTTGTGGATCGAGCAGCTTTACCGGGAGCATCACGATATCTCCTGGTTTTACCGCGCAAAGTTGCGTCCTGTCGTGATTCAGTTGTCAGATACGCAAGGATTTTGGGGCAAGTGGGACCCATTGCTGAGAACAATAACTTTGAGTATTCGGCTCATAGAAAATCATAGCTGGGACGTTGTCGTTGAAATACTCAAACACGAGATGGCCCATCAATATGTTTCCGAGCATTTGTCCGATATGGATGGTACCGACCATGGCGAGCCCTTTAAAAAGGCATGCAAGCGCCTGGGTGTTGCATCGTGGGCAGCTCGTGCCGCGGGCGATCTGCCAGGCGAACAGATCCCGTGCATTCGTCAGCGAGTGGTAAGTTCAGAGGATCAGCGACTACTCGACCGGGTTGAAAAATTACTATCCTTATCGCAGTCGACAAACGAGCACGAAGCATTTCTGGCCATGCAAAAATCAAGAGAGATCTGTGCTAAACATAATTTAGATAAACATCTTCGTCAAAAAAACGAAGATTCGTTAGATAGTTTATTTCTATGTCGGAAGAAAAGAAAAACAGATCCAATCGATGCCAAGATTTTATCGATTATGAATGAGCACTTCTCGGTTAGGGTCATTCATACGTCAATATTTGACGCTGTTGCCTGTACTAAGTTTCAAGCAGCAGAATTGCTTGGTCGGCGAGAAAATATCTTAATGGCTGAGTATGTGTATCATTTTTTAAGACAACAGTGTGACTCACTTTGGTCTAGCTATAAAAAGTCCACAAAAGTTCATGGCTCACGTCGTAGAAGCTATCAATTGGGAGTTCTAAGTGGCTTTGACGACAAGCTTGTATCGGCTGGATCCATAGATAAAAAAATTATTCAGGACGCAGGGCGCAAGATGCAGGACGTGATAGCCTTACAAAAAGTTGAAAGGTCATCTTTGGAGGATTATGTCGAAGTACGCTATCCACGGCTTTCAAAAAAGTCATGGGGTAGCGGACGTCTTGATCAAGGGGCTTTTCAAAAGGGGCAAGTCGAGGGCCGAAGACTTAATTTAAATCGTCCCCTTGAGTCGAGGGGCGGTTTTGGTGGGTTTCTCAAATAAAAAAGCCGGGGTTTTGATCCCCGGCTTTTTTGGCTCGCAAAGAAGTGACTTCAACATCTCCAACGACGAATTAGGCAGCCGTTTCGCACCCTGTACCCGACGCGTGCCAGGCCATTACCAGTGACGCGGGCTACACCCATCACCGCTCGTCCTGTGAAAATCACGGCGCCACGCCCAACGGCTGCAATTGCTTGAGCGGCTCCAAATAAGACTCGTCTTACTGGCCTATGGGTGGCAAACCAAGTGCGAACCGGACGATTTTGAACGAAATACCTACCAACTGCGAATGGAGCAGCAACAATTGCTCCAAGGATTGGGAACATGCGTCGACCACCAAGATCCAGGCTTGTGCGTCCATTAGGCGCCTCGCTCATAGTCTCTGCCGATGATTTAGAACCAGCGTCACCCGCAAGACCAAGCTCGCTCTTTGACGCTTCCCCTGAGAATGAGTCGGCGAATACTGGCTCAACTTCTTTTTTGAAGTAGCGCCCTGTTTCTGCGAACGGCGCTTTGCCGTCAAAAAGAACAGCGCGTGTTGTGTCGGAGCACCAAGCTGATTCAAAGACTTGAGCGACTAAGAAGTTGGTCATCTCGCGGTGACCAGCGTCATTGTAGGCTCCCCAGTATGCTTTCCAGCGTGTGTCACGATCGACACTCGCGTCAAGTACCTTCGATGAGGAAATCATGGCTTTATAATTGTCTGGTAGTGATTCGGCGTAGGTCTTGCCTTCGCTATTCTTGTTCTTGATCAAATCTTCAAGCACCATAAACGCCAAACCAGCTTTGACGTTACGCATTTCCTTGTCGTAGGCGCCAAACTCGTAAACCAAATCATTTTGTGACGAAACGTTATCTGCCATCGCGACTTCAGTTAGGAATGAGCTGAGAACTGCTGCAAATCCGCCAACAATCAAGCTAGCCTGCTCTTGCTGCTCAGCCTTGGTTTTGCCGGTAACACCAACATAGATCGTTGGCATTCCAGCTAGGCCGTTTTCTTTGGGGAACATCACACAGCCGCCTTGGTCGCCCGAGCTATAAAATAGGGGCGTTGACTCCTGGGAGGCGCACGCTTCTTTTGGATTACCGATTAGCTGGACGTTGCCGCCTTTCAAGAAGAACCATGACTGAAGTTCAATGGGAACTGCAGCAAAAATTCCACGAAGTGAGTCTTTGTAGCCCTCTGGCGCCTTAATGCCTTCCCGGGCCCAGAATGTATCGTATCGCTCACCAAATTTATCGCCGCCAGTAGCCGAACACGTGTATGGCGTTTTATCGCCAGCTAAACCGCCCAGTGACTGAGTTGTCGCGTCACTTGCAGTTTTACATGAGCTTAGGCCTGAAACTATAATTGATGCTGTTAATAAATGGCGTAACAAGACCCACCTCCAACGTAATTGCGTAATATGTATTTCGTGATTGCACTCGAAAACTGCTACATTCTAGCACACAAGCTAATGATGCGCCAAAGGCTGGCTAAAGAGAATTGATTAAACCCACTGAATTCACCGCGCTAAGATCTGTTTTTTGACAATCTACCAATAAACTATAAGTGCATTTTAGATCTCCAGGCTTCCACTGAATACGAATGCCGTCGGTCCAGCTAGTATAACCTCATCGCCTGCGTTGGCTTGTTTGACGTAAAGGCGTCCGCCTGGCATGTCAATGCCGATCCAGTCAGATCGTTCAATAAGTCCCGATTCTAAAGCTACGACACCGACGGCACAAGCACCAGTCCCGCAAGCTTGAGTTGCCCCAACGCCTCGTTCCCAAGGGAAGACTTTGAGTAGTTCTCCGATTGGCTCCCCTATGTCTCGTCGTGCCCTTTGGAGATCGCCATCCTGTATGTCGCGTGACATCGCTATATGCACATTAATGCCATCACTATTTCGACTAGATTGCATGGGTATGCCAGCAAGTCGCGCGAACTCAGCTGTAGAGTTCTCCACTGTGAATACGATGTGAGGGTTTCCTATTCCGACCGTCATCAGGTCACCCTTGAGTTCAGGGTGCGTTCGTTGTAGTTCCTTTGCCCGCTCGATCACGTCATGATTCCAATCATTATCGTCGCCTAACGATGGCTGAGGCATTGTAACAGCTACAAATGGATTAGCTTTTTCTCCAATAAATCGGCAGTCGATCGAGTTGCCGACCACGTTAAAACTAAGCCCATCAAAATCTAAAATAGACTCTCGATGAGCCCGTCGCCGGGCACTACTAGCCGCACAACGCAGCCCATTCCCACAATTTTTGGCAAGACTTCCGTCACTGTTTATTATCACCAACTCCTCGGGTAACGGATCTTTGCGATTTTTTGCGACTAAAACTAAAACGCCGTCAGCACCGACACCGGAGCCATCTCGCGTGCAAATTTTTGGAGCTAGCCTTTGCAGCGTTGGAACTAAAAGGTCGCGGTCGGTCGTGAGTATCCAGGTGACAATGAAATCGTTTTTTGCGCCATGCCATTTCTCAAAATCAATAAACATAATAGCCCTGCTGGATTATTTAGAGTTGTTTTCTAGTTTATAACCGCGTCCCCGCACACTCACCAAGATTTTAGGATCGCGCGGATCTACCTCGATCATTTTTCTTAGTCTGACTACAAAATTATCTATGGTTCTGGTTTCAGTCGTCGCCCTTAGACCCCAAACTTTTTCCAGGAGGTATTCGCGGCTGACGATTTTTCCAGGATTGGACATGAGTTCATGTAGGAAGTCTGCCTCAAGTTTTGTTACAGGATGAGATTTTCCAGCGCAGTGCAGCGTGAGTTGATCTTGGTCAAGCACCAGTCCTGATACGTTTATTTGGCCAGTCGTTTGAGGTTTAGCATCAGACTTATAAAGATTGGCCCTCTCTGTCATACGACGAACGCGGGCAATCAGCTCCTGCAAATGGAAGGGCTTGGTAATGTAGTCGTCGACGCCCGTAGCAAATCCAATTAATCGGTCCTCTTCAGCGCTCCGTGCGGTAAGCATCAAAATCCCAAGTCTCTGGTCGACTTGTCTTATAGTTTTTGCGACCTCAAATCCGTCTTTGCCGGGTAGCATGACATCAAGGATAACGGCATCAAATGGACCCTTCTGAGAAAATGTAGAAATAGCTGAATCCCCGTCCGCGCAGTGCTCGACGAGAAAGCCTTCAGCTTCGAGATTCAATTTCAAAATAAAAGATAAATGGGGCTCGTCCTCGACCAGCAGAATTTTTTGTTTTGTTTGATTTATATTCATATTGGAAAGGTTGCTGTAAATTTTGAGCCTAGTGCGGCGCCTTCACTCTCAACGGCGATGCTACCACCGAGCTGGTCCAGTGTTGTTTTTACAATAAATAGGCCAAGGCCGGTACCGGGAATCGCCCGTTTCGACGCATCACCACTTCTATAAAACATTTTAAAAATTCTTTTTTTATCGCGTGGTGTAAGTCCCAGTCCGTAGTCCTTTACGGCAATCAATAGACCATTGTCAATAATTGAGCTTTTAATCTCAACTGGGGTTCTTTTGGGCGAATACTTGATAGCATTTTCGAGGAGGTTGCTCATGACCATGTTAAATGCATTTAAACTGCCATGCCATGTCACATTATCGGCGATATCAGTGACAATACGATCCGAAATTCTTTGGTCTAGATAAGATAATGTTTTCACCACCTCGCCGATGGACTGTTTGACATTTACATCTTTGATATCGTCTTGGAACATCGCGAGTCCACGATCAAGCCTGGATGAGATCAGTATTTGATTAACAAGTCGAATGAGTCGATCAATATCAACCAAGCTCATGGTCAGAAGCTTTTGCCGCATTTCCTCAGGGAGACTCCGTGATGCAAGAGTTTCATACGCTAAATGAATGCTTGCTAATGGAGTTCTAAGTTCATGCGTAACGCTTGAGACGAAATCGCGTTGCTGTCGGATGAGTGAGGTTTGGCGCAGTCCCCATGTGAAAAGCATGATTGAACCGGCGCCCAACATAGATAGGAGAACAATACCAACGACAATCAAAACAACAACGCTCGTATCGTTAGTTGGCAGTAGCGTGGGCTTTATTAGTGCCGCGATTTTCTCGATTTCACGTCGTCGATCGACAAACCAGATGATCCACAGAGTCAGGATGGCCGTCCAGATAATTTGCATGAAAACGAAGATGCTGACGGGATGAACCAGCCAACTTAGTTTTCTGCCGAGAAAGTGCCTCATTTTCATGGCCTGGAGTAAAACCGGGCTTGCGACTTTTGGCATAAAGCTAAAAATGACGTCTCTCTTTCTGGCTAGTGGATCACTCGTATAGACATGGTGTCTGATTTGAGCTCGGTCTTCAGTTCCAGAGCAAGATTGACTAACTTGTTGTAGTTGTATCGCCCTACAATAAGGGCGACGTTGTCGGCGCATTTCGCGTCGAGAAGTGCTCTTACGAGTTGGCCAACCAACTCAAACGAGTTTTCATCTGTCAAAGATCCATGGCATGGGTAAAGGGCGATGCTCCGCGCTTTCAAATTTTGTACCGTCTCCGTGACAAGACCCACCCATACAGCGTAGTCGCGAAAGTTGGGCGCAGGGCAAGGAGTAATAAAAACACGCCTTGCCACACCATCTTCACCTGCAATAGCCATCAGAGAGGGCTCTGTTACATTTTGGCCTTTTAGTTCGATTTCATACAATAGCTTTGAAGTAGACGGTTCGGATATCATATCAGGGCATTCGAGAGCCCCATTTTTCGCAAAAGTAACGACCAAGTGATCTCTTAAATCAGTATCATCTACGGCGAGTGACAGGGTGATTGTTTCAGACGGCTGTGTCGTGCTGGAGGTGTTGTCAGTCGCGGTAACGGAGCCCTGCTTGGTTGTCGGTGTATCAGTTGTCTCTACAGACGGTTCAGTACCTATACCCATGACTTACCTCCGATTTTGTTGCCTTTTATACCGCGTGGATAGCTGTCACGACCGCGTCAAGAACACCATTCACAAATGAGCCGGAGTGTTCTGTTCCGTAGCGTTTTGCCAGTTCAATGGCTTCGTTTAAGATTACCTTATCTGGGGCTAGTTTCTCAAGAAGTTCAAAGGTGGCTATACGTAAAATAACCCGGTCGGTGCTCGCCATTCTATTGATTTTCCAGTTCTGACTATGTGCGGCGATGATTTCATCAAGTTTATTAATGTTGGACAGAACGCCTTTTGTGACCCTCAGAAGGTAGTCACTGACGCTATTTTCGACCTTGAAATGTATCAAGAATGTTTGAAAATGCTCATCCGAAAAGTAAAAGATTCTGTCAGCCTCGCATTGGTATAGAAACTGAACGGCAAATTCGCGCGACAGAGAGTTTGGATTCATTTGGCTCACGTTAATGAATCTCCACTCAAACAAGCCATGGTCGAGGTCATTTCGATCGCGGCATGTGCGGCATCGCGGCCTTTGTTTCCATATTTAATACCACTGCGATTGAGAGCTTGCTCAACTGTATTGGTTGTTAAAACGCCGAAAATAACTGGTACCCCTGTTTGAACCGTGACGTCCATGACGCCGCGAGCACACTCGCCAGCAACGAAGTCAAAGTGCGGCGTTTCTCCTTTGATGACGGCTCCCAAAGTAACGACTGCGGCATAGCGACCCGATCGAGCCGCCTGTGATGCTACGGTGGGAATCTCAAAGCAGCCGGGGACCCATAACGTGTCAACATTTGGAGTCAAGCCGGCCTCGCGAAATACATCCTCAGCACCGGCCAATAAGCATCGAGTGATCATTTCATTAAACCTTGCCACGACTATAAGATAGCGAGGTTGTGTCGACTTCTTAGCTGGTTTCGATGGGCTTTTTGGCATGTTTCATATCTCCAGATCTTTATTTACTACCAATGACCACATGGTCCACGACTTCTAGTCCAAAACCAGCGAGGCCCTTAAATGTCCGCTGTTGAGAGACGTGTGTTCTCATTCTTTGGATGCCTAGGGAACGGATAATCTGCGCGCCGATACCAAGTAAGCGCGCGTCCATATTTTTTGCGCTCTCATCGTCTTTTTGCGATGGTGGGTGACTTGTGTCTAAGTTATTTAGAGACGTCGACCTTTGAGGGTAACTCAGGTAAATCAGCACTGCCGCCTCGGAAGACTTCAGCATCTGGAGTCCATAAGCTACAAGGTCTCGCTTGTCAGACAAACCGCGTGCAAACACGTCAAAGAAGGGTTTTTGTCTGTGGACCCTTACGTCGACAATAGATGTGGCGAATCGATCCTTGCCCTTGATGAGAACTAAATGTTGTGACCCATCAAGAATGGATTCAAAAATAATACTTTCAAATGAGCCTTCAGAGGTTTCGATGATGCCCTCATCAAGGGGGCGCACCAAACTATCCCGCATGAGACGGTATGCAATGATATCTTCGATGGTAATTATAGGCAGTCTATGATGCTGTGCAAATCTTTCGAGATCCGGCATTCTGGCCATCGTACCATCGTCATTCATTATTTCACAGATCACAGCAGCTGGCTTACAGCCAGCGAGTCGTGCTAGATCCACAGAGCCCTCAGTGTGTCCGGAGCGCTCCAAGACGCCACCCTTCTTGGCGCGTAAAGGAAACACATGCCCAGGAACACAAAGGTCTTCTGGTTTTGTAGTGTCTGCAACGGCAACGCGAATCGTATGTGCTCGATCAGCTGCAGAAATTCCGGTTGTGACTCCGTGGCGCGCCTCAATACTTACTGTAAATGCAGTGGTGTGCCCACCCGATCCTTTGGACATGTCATCCATCAGCGGCAACTGGAGGCGCTTAATGAACTCAGGAGCCATAGGCAAACATATTAGGCCACGCGCATCTTTTGCCATAAAATTAATTTTTTCAGCAGTGGCGTGCTCAGCGGCGAAAACAATGTCTCCCTCATTTTCGCGGTCTTCATCATCGACCATGATGACCATTCCACCTTTGCGGATGGTCTCTATAGCTTCGATGACACGAGAAATACTCTTGTCCATGATGAAAACAGTCTCCCGCTTCCTTCGTCGCACCAATCTCCCGTGGACGGGCCTTGACTGTTCGACGCGTAGAGTTCAAAGAACGTGACCGACCTGGTCTTGGCCAATGATTTTGGCCATTTCAGCGTAATGATGAAAGCCCGCCGGTTGCCCTTATATGGATCGTGATTAAGAAAAAAGCAATAATTTTAATAAATTTGAGTCACTTCGCGGCCGGATATCGGTTAAAATTCAATATTTACGGGCGCTTATTGATTTAATTTGATTCTATGAATTTAGGATTTCTAGACAACAATCATGGCTTCTCTATGAATCAGGCCTTCATTTTTTTGCGTTCCAGGCCTCGGTCAGGCGCTCTAAATGCTTAGCGATCATATCGACTTCAATATTGACGATATCGTTGATCCTATATTGTGACAGGCGGGTCGTTTCCCACGTTACCGGGACAATCGTGAAACTAAGCCAACAACCATCATGTTTGTCCTCAACAGAATTTATAGTCAGACTAATACCGTCAATCGCGATCGAGCCTTTTTTTACAACATACTTGGCAAAATCCTTGGAGATTTTGATTTCAAGAATGTGGAAATCATTTTCCTTTTTTAGACCTGTAATCACTCCACGGTCATCGACGTGTCCTAGTACAAAGTGTCCACCCAAACGGTCGTTTGGTCTCAGGGAGCGCTCAAGATTGACGAGACTTCCAGTTTTCAAGGCTGAGAGAGATGTTCGTGCTAGTGTTTCGGGACTAACGTGAAAGTGTAAGTGTGTATCGCTCGCCTCTCCCACCTCAGATAGACAGACGCCATTCACCGCGATGCTATCGCCATGATCTCTTGAAAAATTATTGCCTGGATCCACGACAAGTGTCAGCAATTCTCCCTGGGTTTTATTCAAGGAGATTACGCGCCCAGTTCTTTCAACGAGTCCAGTGAACATTGTATTCAAATGGGTGGAGCTTGGATTGCACTAAGTTCGCGCATAAATTGCTCAGTGTCTTTAAAGTCCTTGTAGACAGACGCGAAGCGTACGTAAGCGACTTTGTCGAGCGCCGTGAGAGCTTCTAGAATCATCCCACCTAATTTTTCGCTCGCTACGACTCGCTCCCCAGCGTCTTGGATGTTACGCTCAATGCGAGCTAGCATGTTTTCAATTTGATCGATCGTAACTGGTCGTTTTTGACAGGCGACCTGTATGGATCTAAGTGCCTTTTCGGGAATATAGGCTTCAACTCGCCCGTCTCGTTTTTTGATCTGAAAAACAAATGCCTCTTCTTGCTCGTAGGTTGTAAAGCGGTAGTTACAGTCGGGACATGAACGACGACGACGAACGGATCGCCCTTCGTGAGACAGACGACTTTCCAGCACTCTCGTATCTTCATGACCACAACCAGGACAACGCACTCAAAGACCTACCGTTTCTAAAAAATAATCAGATCACACAGCCCATTCGGGATATAGAGGAAATCTCTCTGCAAGTGCAAGCACATCTCGCCGGATTCTATCGAGTTCGGCCGCATTGTCTATATTTTTGATAACCCGCTGAATTAATTCACCCAGGATAGGCATTTCAGCGCCCCCAAGGCCGCGGCTGGTAATCGCAGGGGTACCAATCCGCACACCACTCGTTACAAATGGGCTTCTTTTTTCTTTCGGCACAGTATTCTTGTTGACGGTGATTTCGACTTTGCCGAGTGCCTCTTCAAGCTGTTTACCTGTAATGTCAGTAGCAGAAAGGTCAAGTAACATCAGGTGGTTGTCAGTGCCGCCGGAGACGAGTCTTACGCCTTTCCCCACCAGATGGGCCGCGAGCGCTCGCGCATTGGATACCACTTTTTGCTGATAGGCCTTAAATGATGGATCCAAGGCTTCGCCAAAACAGACGGCCTTAGCAGCAATGATGTGCTCCAGCGGTCCACCTTGGATGCCAGGAAAGACCGACTTATTAATTTTGGGGGTAAGTGCCTCATCGTTCCAAAGAATGATACCACCACGGGGGCCGCGGAGTGTTTTATGGGTTGTTGACGTTGTGACGTGCGCGTGTGGCACAGGGCTAGGGTGATCACCGGTCGCAACTAAACCTGCGATATGAGCCATATCCACCATCAGATAAGCCCCCACATCGTCAGCGATTTCGCGGAATTTTTTGAAGTCGATGGTTCTAGGATAAGCACTAGCGCCGGCAATAATCATCTTAGGTTTGATGTCTCGGGCGATCTTCAAAACTTGATCATAGTTAATCGTCTCGGTCTCAGGGTCTAATCCGTAGAAGTGGGATTCGTAGAGGATTCCCGAAAAATTCACCTTACTGCCGTGAGTTAAATGTCCACCGTGGGATAGATCAAGTCCCAGTATACGATCTCCAGCACTCAGAAGGGCAAGAAAAACCGCGGCGTTTGCCTGAGCTCCGGAGTGCGGCTGAACGTTTGCAAATTTTGCTCCGAATAGCTTACACACGCGGCTTATGGCGAGATCTTCCATCTGATCTACGATTTGACAACCGCCATAGTAACGTTTTCCGGGTAGACCCTCGGCGTATTTATTCGCTAATACGTTCGCCATCGCTGCGATGACTGCGGGCGATGCGAAATTTTCTGACGCAATGAGCTCAAGTCCATGCTTTTGGCGGAGCAGCTCACCTTGTATCAAATCAAAAACGTCTTTGTCTTTAGATTGCAGAATATCCCAAGGCCGTTGTCCTTGCATTGATTGTGCTCCTTGGCCAGTTATCAGTCTTTAATTCTGAGGTTTGAAACTTTTCGTTCGATTTCGCGAATCTTATCGAGACGGATTTGATGTCTGCGACCCCCAAAAGGAGTTTCAAGCCATGTTTTTACAAGCTCAGTTGCTCGCATATGATTGATCAGTCGCGCACCAAGACAGAGGATGTTTGCATTATTGTGCTCTTTGGCGAGCTTTGCAGACAGTTCATCCCAAGCGACCGCAGCTCGGATGCCAGGAAACTTGTTTGCAGCTATCTGCATCCCTATTCCTGACCCACAAATAAGTATGCCGCAGTCAAGTTTTCCGGACATAACGTCAGAAGCAACGGCAGCCGCGTAATCAGGGTAATCGACAGATGTCTTACAATCGGCGGCAACGCCGTAGTCGACAGCCTGGTGTTCGGAGAGCTTTAGCATTTCAACGACAAGCTGTTTGAGTTCCTTGCCAGCATGATCAGCTGCAATTCCGATTGTGAGGGCCATAGATGCACTCCGTTAAGCGGTACGTTTTTTGATTGGACGTTGGCGGCAAAGCAATCGGGGCCCTTCGTGGGCCCCGATCTATTAGGTCGATTAAGCTTCGCCAGCGCGCTTTATGAATTGCACCGCGTCATCCACAGTGCGGATGTTTTCAGCTTCTTCGTCTGGAATGTCGACGCCAAAAGCCTCTTCCATAGCCATGACCAATTCAACAATATCCAGCGAGTCTGCGCCGAGATCTTCGATAAATTTTGCTTTTCCAACGACAGCGCTTTCTTCGACGCCGAGTTGTTTAACTACTAATTGCTTAACGCGATCTTCAAGAGACAGGTTGCTCATTTTAATCTCCACAATGGACATTTTTTGGAAGCTAGTTTGTAACTCAGCCTACACATGGCTTGCAACTATATAATTCCCTAGCGGCGGGTCCCATGATTATAAAATAGCCATGACGTTCCATTAAAATTTATATGAGCTTGATAGACTAAACGTCTGTGTTTCTATGGTGACGTCTTGCAGCGTTAGATCCCCCTGAACCATTTGGGTGTATCCTCGCCCCTGTTGGCGCGTCATGATGAACAGGTTCTCTGACTGCCTAGTTTTGAGGCCAACCCCGATAGAAAAGCCCACGAAGTTGATTTGTGATGGGTCTGACCACACAAGAGACGGTATCGGTTTTCTCACTAGAGAACTGTTGGTAAACGCTCCACCAGCAACAACCAGCGAATCAGAGCGAAGCTCCGCCCCAAAACTCCAGTCGGTTGTCGCTCGCGTATCAAATCCACCACTGCCTGCCCAAAGGGTTTTAGTGGCTGGATAATGTACAACATCAGCGCTGACGGTGGCGTGATCCGTTGGTGTCCACGCAATACCTAAGTTCCACGTTCTGGTGGTGAGCTCGTCCTCGCGGTGAGTTGAGATACTTTGACTCGCCAACTCTGGTGCTGTTCCTGTGTAGATAACTTGGCTTGTCTCATAATCGGTCTTATCACTGAGAGCTCGGGGAATTCGGACAGAAACTCCCATAGAAAATGCTCCAGACCTTACGAGAGCTCCCGCGATAGCGATGGTGCCCTCATTCTTTGTGCTGACACGTGAGAAACTGTCGTAAAAAACGCCTGATGTGAAAGTTGAGCGTTCCTTCAAATTCGTTTGCTTCTGACGCCTGTAATAGAACTCGCTGATACCTAGGGAGATATTCTTGCCGATCGGTAACGCCAGGCTTGCGCCGGCGTGAATCAAATTACCTGACGTGAGTTGGATGCGATCATATCGAAAGCCAGCCGCGGCCAGGGGCAGCGGGACTTCGGCTTGAAGGGCAGCGGGTGAGTCAATCTGGATAGACTGCGACTCGTCCGTGTTTTGCTCATCCATGGTGAAGTAACTCCAGCCGACACTCAAAGGTCCAAGCGTCGTGTTCACCCCGGCAAATCCGGGGTAGATGGATGAGGAGTTTTCTCCTAGTTCTACGTTACTCGCCACGCCCTGAACGGTTTTTTTGGAAACGGAGTAATTATTCACAGAAGCACTGACGCCGGGACCCTTGAGAAACCCGAGTCCCGCCGGGTTGTGCCATCCGGCAGAGGCATCGTTAGCTACTGCAGTAAAAGCCCCAGAAACCGCTTGAGCACGTGCACCGGGAATGATCATGCGTTTATTTGTTGATTCACCCGCGCAAGGCGTGGATAAGAATGTCAGATATAGTGCTAGATGGCGACCCGAAAGGATTCGGCGCAAATCGCGGAATGTCCAGACATTTAAGATAGTTGTACCCATGGAGAGGGAATCGGTTGAAAGCGCCGTCTTATTTAACCGAGGAATTTGGTAATCTATTGAATAATTAAGTTTTGCACTGGTATTACATAGCTCTTGCTTAATCAACGATGAACGTGGGACCGCTAGATTGTCTACTTTCAGATTACCTCAAAACCCTGCACTGGTAGTGGCCAGCGATGTTCACATCCGCGCGCCTTCGGATGATCGTTATGAATTGCTTTGTCAGCTTGTCGATGAAGCGATTCGGGTGAGAGCAAAGACGTTTGTTCTTAATGGCGACATATTTGACTTCTTTTTTGGTTGGCGATCTCATTTTCGATCGAAATACAAAAAGCTTTTAGAGACGATGGATCGACTTGCTGCCACGGGCGCTGATGTCTGGTTTGTTGAGGGTAATCACGAATTCGCACTAGATGGACTCAGTCGTCACTTTAGATTCAAGATTATTCCGAGTGATGGGCGTATTGTCATGGCGCCTGATGGAAAGCGAATACTCGTTGCGCATGGCGACTTGCTTAGTCCCGATTTGCCCTACAGAATCTTTCGTTTCATTATGCGCAGTCGCCTTGTTAGTTTTTTAGCCTTTCTATTTCCGCAAACGTTGCTTGATAGGCTGACCTTATGGATGGCGTCAACTTCCAGGAAGAAAGACAAGTATCGCGAGTTACGACATGAACGCATAAAAGCCATGGCTGAGTCTCAGCTACGGCGACAATGCGCCGACGTGATTATTTTTGGGCACTTTCATCATCCGTATGATGAAATCCTGCCAGAAAGTGGGCGACTTTTGAGCGTCACGAGCTGGGATAAACCGTCTTGCATCGTGGTTTTAACTAACGGCGAACTGCAGCGTATTCATCCGATAAATTAAATGTCTCGTCGGGCCAGAACTAGCAATCCAACGGAGCTTTGCTCCGCCGTTTTGCCTGTTTTAAGAGACCAAGAGTTTTGTTCCAGATCGAAAGCGGCGCCGTACTGCCAGCCTTGAGCCGGCCGATCGCCAATGTACATTCCGATTCGATATGCCATACTCGAACCCGAAACGATTTCGCGGAATTTGCCTTTCACTCCGAACTGACCTGAGTAGTAAAGCGGATAAAAAACTTCTCCTGTCCATTCAATTTTTTGCCCAATAAAATCTGGCTTAGCCCAACCATGAACACCAAGCGTTAGTCGAATCATAGTAAGATCGAAACCACCGCTGGTTTCGCCCGTGATATTTGCGCTTGTAAGATTTGCCATTAACCCAAAATTGACATCATCTGCACCAGGGAGAACGTCCTTCATGTACATGTGCCAACGTCCAGCACCATGCAGGTTATAACTAAAGAAGCTGCCGTCACCCGTCGGCCCATATCCAAAGTCAACGCCGTAATTGTAGTCGATTGTGTCGGAGAAATCGCGATAGATGCTTCCCGAGACGGAGTTAACCAGCCATGCTGGAAGTGAGGCATTGGCGCTTGCGGACCCAGAGATAGACCACATACGAACCCCGGCCCAAGTCCGCATTTCACTTCCTTTAGGCATAATTCTCGCAGTAAATTTATCTGTTTCAGGCGCCCGTTCAGGTGGTTGGTTGTTGCCAGATTCTTTTGAAATATTTTGATCGGATGGCGGCGTCGCGTCTGCTGGCTTAGCCGGCATCTCCTTAAGCCCATTTTCGGCAGCGATAGGTGTTTTTGTTGTCGTTTGGGCAACAGGTGGCTGAGGCACAGATGGTGCAGTTGGGGCGGATTCGACTTTTGACGCGCCGTTAGTAGCTGCGGACTCTACTGCTTTGGATGGCGTCAATGGCTTTGCCTCTGTAGCCAGAAAGCGTGCTCTACCAGCAATTTCATCAATGCGGATACCTTGCCCGGCCTTAATGGAGTTTTCCTTTATCAGAGACGATATTCTCGCAATTGAGCTTTGGGCCTTCACTTCCACCACCTCAATAGATCCAGTGCGGTTAGTTGCAAAACTAAGCCAGCCGCCGGTAACGGGATGGAAGCTAGAGATATTCGCAGCTAAAACATCAAATTTTTGGCCATTTTTTATACCCTGGCTACTTCCACCGGATAGAGTGACGTAGCCGCCGTTAACGCTTGTAATATGCGCGTCTAAGGGGAGACGATTCAGCATGCGTTGAACCAAATCGGTCATTCGTGACGAAATGTTTTCCGGAGTTCCACTCCGTAGCGCGCTCTTAGCTAACACATCACTTTCTTGAAGTTGAGTTTGAAGTTTTGGTGAGAGTAATCTCACGGTCATGACAGCCATGTCACCGCGAGTAGCCATATCTAAACTGATATAGGAGCTTACTTCGTAGTCATCTTCTAGCTCCTTTCGACCATTCGCGGTCGTCCATAGCGACTTAACGAGATCGTCATTTAAGAAGGAGAAGCGTTGGCTAGAGCGCACGGCCTTAGCAAAATTGGCGTCAATGACTTTGCGAGCGTCAGCGAGGTTTTTCCAGTCAGCTTTTTTTCCCCACTGAACAGGAATGATGCCCACGTAATACAGTGTCGGCAGCTCTCCAGAGCTCTGAGCTGCAGCGTCAGCACTGTGCTGTGCTAGTGAGAGCATAAAGATGGCTGACAGAATAATCCTAAACTTTCTCGATATCATGATTCTTCCCATCAAATGAAATTCTCCGTTTGACATCTTCGATATAGGTCTCTAGATAAACCGGCCGAGACCAGATCTTATGAATATTTCGCAAGGTTTCCATGCAGTAGTCTTGTTTCAAGTCCATGCCATTATGCTCGTGAGCCAGAAGTAATTCACCTCTGTTTTTATAGTTGCCATCAACCACGCTGATAATCGGCTGTCCAAAATTCGTCAACTGTTGGAGGAGTTTTTGTTTGATGGGTTTGAACTCCCTGGACGAGATCACGTACTTTCCTGAACGTTTATCGTAATCATATAGGAAAAGACGATGATGGTGACAAAAATCTTCATCCAAAAACTCGTCGATAAAAGTCAGGTCATTATGATACCGACGGATTTCGAAAATCTTTTTTCGTCCAAGTCCTGCTTTGGTGTCCCACTCAGCTCGCTTTCGCGGGTCGTCGCAATTAAGATAATCTAAACCAAATTGGCCGCGATCCCAGCGTTGCTCAATATGCCGGAAGAGCTCCACGCCTATTTTATAGGGATTGATGGAGCCTGGAGCGGCCGCTACGACCCCAGCATAATGGTCACAGTAGTCTATGATTTCACTGCCGTGAAGAGGGCTAAGTCTGGTCATCATCATGGAGTGCCAGTAGGTCGCCCAGCCCTCATTCATGATCTTGGTTTGTCCTTGCGGCGCAAAGTAGTAAGATTCGTCGCGGATGATTTCCAAAACGCGTTTTTGCCAGGTTGCCATCGGCGCATGGTCTATTAAAAATTTTAAAACGTCTCTTTCGGGGCGCTCAGGGAAGTTCTTAGCTTTTTGCTGCTCACGCTGCATGCGATCTTTCTGAGCATCCATGAAGTCTTTTGGATTGATATAGGAATCCAAATAGCCTTTAGTTTCGATCTTTGGGACTTGTACGTTTTGATCCGCGCCAAGTCCGCCTCTATCTAAGGATAGCGGCGCGGCTCGGTATGGTGCGGTAATATCGATGAGGTTTTCAATGCTTAAGCATGTGTCGAGGAACGACTCGACGACGTCTTGACCTATTTCGTTAATGGCGCGGCGAACAAACGTGGCGTGATTGGCCATTTGGTCCAGCATTTTGCGATTAGTCTTTGAGAAGTAGTAATTGTTTTTAAAGAAATCACAATGACCTAGCACATGTGCAATCACAGTTTTCTGAAATACTAAGCTGTTGGCTCTTAGCAAGTACGCATAGCACGGGTTGTTGTTAATAACCATTTCGTAAATGATGCTGAGGCCGTACTCATAGCTCTTGGAGAGTTTGTCGTACTCCATTCCAAACTTCCAATGAGGATATCGAGTAGGGAACCCGCCGTAAGAGGCTATTTCGGAGAGCTGATTATAATCCACGAGTTCGAATATTGTTGGGAAAAAGTCCAGTCCGGCGTTTCTAGCGACCTCTTCAAGGGCTGCAACGGCGTCAGCTAATTCAGGTGGTAATTTTGTGTTGACGTACATATTACCGCCCCTTACCCAAGAAGACCTTGAGAGCGTCCATTATAGAATCTCTATCTTTAATCTGAGCTAGAGTCAGTTTGTCGTTTTTTTCTCCAAAATGCTTTTGCAGATCGCGAAGAAATTGTCCAGAACCGTAGCGACTTTCGACTTGCCCGTAGCAGAATAGATTGGCGCGGGTCATGATATCTGCCTCTAGAAGCTTCATACATTCGTTGGTGTCATTTCCTGACCAATTATCGCCGTCAGAAAAGTGGAACAAATAAATATTCCACTCATCGACTGGATAGTTTTCTTCAATAATCTTTAACGCGAGCCGGTACGCAGAGCTAATCAGAGTGCCACCGGACTCCCGTGTTCGATAAAAGGTGTTTTGATCGACTTCACGTGCGGTGGCGTCGTGAATGATGTAGCGGCGATCAAGGCCGGTGTATTGACTTTGAAGCCATGTATCAAGCCAAAAACTCGTCAAACGGACGATCTCTTTTTGTTCGTCGCCCATGGATCCTGAAACGTCCATCATGTAGATGATAACGGCGTTGGCAACGGGCTCGTTGTATATCTTAAAACTACGGTAGCGCTTGTCTTCTTTTATCGGAATAACGATTGGATTGTCGGGGTCATAATTGCCAAGCGAAATCGTTCGTTTCAAGGCCTCCCGGTATGTCTTTTTGAAATGTCGAAGAGATTCCGGGCCTTTTGTTACGATTCCAGTGTACTTGTAATGTTTGCTTTCGACGTTTTTCTTACCTTTGTTCTCTATGTTTGGAAGCTCTAGCTCCTCACTCAAAAGAGACGCCAGCTCCTCCAGCGACACATCAACTTCCAGAGCGTGTTGACCTTCGCCGTCGCCAGCTTCCCCCTGGCCTGGCTGTGGTTCTCCCTGGCCGACGTCTTCTCCAACATCACCCTTTCCTTGCCCAACACCGCCGTCCTCGCCGCTACCGAATTGAAAACGCGGAAGATCGATACGAGGTAATGGGATGCTGACGATCTTTTTGCCTTGGCGACCAATGAGCTCGCCATTAGCAATAAAGCGCCGAAGCTCCTGCTTGATTTTACCTCGTACGATTTTTCGAAATCGGTTTAAGTCCGATTCCATGTTGTTTGGCATAAACCATGCCTTTCATTAATGCCGATCTTTGTCCTTGAGGACATCCCCTCGGGCGAAGATACTTGCAACGAAACCTAGAGCATCACTGGCACATATGTCGCAGTAACCGTAGTTTTTGATCAGTCGGCTTTTGACGATATCTATCTTGGCTTGAGCTTCCTTGTCGACCACTTTGGACACGTGCACGGTTAGTTTTATTGTGTCCTTTTGATCTTCAAAGAGCTTCAGCTCAAGTGCTTTGTGAAGGCGTTCGTTGCTTCTAAAGTCAAATGTCTTTCCCTCAATCGCCATAGCTCCGATGTAGTTCATGATCTCTCGGCGGAAGTCTTCTTTGCGATTCTCGGAGATATCGATTTTCTCCTCAATAGACCGCATCAGACGCTCATCTGGGTCCTCAGCCTGTGATGTGTAGGGATTTTTGACCTTTTCTCTCTGTATGTATGCTTTTACGTTGTCGATGTAGTTGCCGCAGAGCTTGTCGATCGCATTTTCATCTGCCGAGATAGCTCTTTGCACTTCATGTTTTACGATGTCTTCGTACTCTCGCTTAACCTCGCTCAATAGTTCGCGGTACCGTTTGCGAAGTTCCTCGTCGTTGATCAATGAATGTGCCTTAAGTCCTGATTCCATCTCGTTCAGGACAATGAAAGGGTTGATGCATCCCTTTCCTTTATCCAAAACAAGGGCAGATGAAATCTTATCTTGAATGTAGCGCGGTGAAATACCATCGAGACCTTCTCTAATGGCCTCTTTGCGAAGCTCTTTCACATTGTCTTCGGTGTATTGCTGGGTGGTTTTGCCATTGTAGAGTTTTAACTTTTGCATGAGCGTAAGGTTGGCTTTTTTCGGTTCTTCCAGCCTTGTTAGTACCGCCCACATAGCTGACATTTCTAGTGTATGAGGTGCGATATGGATGTGTGGGACTGTATTCGCATTGAAGCTTTTCTCGTAGATTTTTACCTCTTCTTTGAGCTTTGTGATGTACGGCACGTCGATTTTTACCGTTCTATCCCGAAGGGCTTCCATGAATTCATTGCTCTGAAGTTTTTTATACTCCGGTTCGTTAGTATGGCCGATGATGACCTCGTCGATGTCACACTGAGCGAATTTTTTAGGTTTGATCTTGTGCTCTTGGCTTGCTGTCAGGAGGTCATAGAGGAACGCAACGTCTAGTTTTAATACCTCGATAAACTCAATCATCCCGCGATTAGCGATGTTAAACTCTCCGTCAAAGTTGAAAGCACGCGGATCTGAGTCAGAGCCGTACTCTGCAATTTTGCGGTAATTTATATCGCCGGTGAGTTCGGTTGAGTCCTGATTTTTCTCGTCTTTGGGTTGGAATGTGCCGATCCCAATCCGGTCACGCTCGCTCAGTACGAGCCTCTGTACAGTGATGTGATTTTTTACAAGCTTTTCCCAATCTCCTTGATAGTGGCGCATGAGTTCCGTGTAGATGTAGCGGCAGGCCGGTGAGAGATCTCCTTCCATCCGAACTTGAGTTGCACGGTCACGGTTTTTATTTATCAATGCCAGCACGTCCTCGCGTCTCTCCGGTGGTATCAGATAAAGCGGATCTTGGTTCATTGGAGAACGCATAACGTTCTCCATTTTCAGTATTTCAGCGAGATTGATCCAAGTGTAGGAGTACATCGCGCCTTCGGGTGTCTTAGAGTAGGCTTCGAGGCCTTTTTTCAATAGTCGTGCAATTGTTGACTTTGAAGAACCGACAGGACCGTGAAGCAAAATGACCCGTTTTTCAGGTCCGTATCCAGCAGCTGCGGCTTTTATCGTGTTAACAAGTTTCATGAGGTGAACGTCTAAACCAAATATAGCGTCGCGTCCGCCGTCAATCGGATCGTTAAAAAAGTTCCAGTGCGTGATTTCTTTCTTGTATTCCTTAAATTGCCGACTTCCATAGCTAGCGATCATGTCATACATGCGCTGAAAGGCAGTTCTTGCAATCTGAGGTCGCTCGATAACCATATTTAGGTATTCCTCAAACGAGCCATTCCAATGGAGTTCTGCGTATTGCTTTTCGAACCCACCGCTTTTAACTGTTGAGATAATTTCCTTGGCGTTCATCGAAGCCTCCTTTAGACGGGCGAAAACGCCCTACTGCCTCATCTTTTATTGTACGAGAGGGGGCGAAAGACTGTCAAAAAAAGGGCAGGCGCTATTTACGTGGCTTTGGAGGCTTCTTTTGCGTGAGCCAAATACTCATTTATGAATTCGTCAAGGGCACCATCGAGCACGGCGTCCGGTGTATGGGATTCGTGGTCGGTTCTATGATCCTTGATCAATTTATAAGGGTGAAGAACATAGCTTCTAATCTGATGACCAAACGAGATATCAGTCTTGCTGCTCTCTAGGGCCTGCTGTGCGGCTCGACGCTTTTCAAGCTCGCGCTCGTAGAGGGCAGACCGCAGAAGTTTCATGGCGTTTTCGCGGTTCTGGATCTGAGACCGTTGAGTTTGCGACGCAACCACAATCCCAGAGGGCATGTGGGTTATGCGTACTGCCGAGTCGGTCTTGTTGACGTGCTGGCCGCCTGCACCCGAAGAGCGGTATGTGTCTACGCGAAGGTCGGCTGGGTTGATTTCTATCTCAATACTATCGTCGACCACAGGGGTCACGAAAACTGACGCAAAGCTGGTGTGTCGTCGAGCATTACTATCAAAAGGGCTAATACGAACCAAACGATGGACACCGTTCTCTGCTTTAAGGAGACCGTAAGCAAAATCACCACTGATTTCAATGGTAGCGTTCTTTATACCAGCTTCTTCGCCCGCCAGGACATCGTGGACCTCGGCTTGCCAACCCTTTCGCTCGGCATATCGCAGGTACATCCTGAACAGTATGCTTGCCCAGTCGCAAGACTCCGTGCCGCCAGCACCGGCATTGATCGTCAGGATTGCGCCGTTCATGTCAGTCTCGCCGCTTAGGAGGCTTTGAATCTCAAGCGCCTCGATCTCCTTGGCTAAACCATCGTACAGGCTGTTGGCCTCTTCGAGGTACTCTGCCTCACCGGCTTCAGCGAACTCCATCGCTGCATCCAAGTCCCCTTGCAGGGTCTCTAGCCGACGCACCCTGTCGAGCGCGAGCTCAAGGGACTTTTTTTCTTTTAATACTGGGGCTGAGACTTTCGGGTTATTCCAAAAATCCGGCATGCCTTCTATCTGGGCTTCGAGGTCCTTAAGTCGCTCGGCCTTCTGGTCGAGGTCAAAGAAACCCCCGGATTCTTAGAAATTTTTCTTTAAGGTTGCGCTTTGCACTTGAGAGATCATGAAAATCCACTGGAAAACCTCGCGATGTCTTGGATTTGAGTCAAAATCCCCAATTAATTAGTGGGTTGCGCTTCGCACCAAGATTGACAGCCAAAGAAGCGGAGCCGTAACATAATGGTAAGACTGGACGAATTCCACATAAATTTTTGCTCAGATGAGCCAATGCAAAAATTAGCAGTGATCTTGAATTGTTAATTTTTCGAGCTGAGAGGCAAGCGTGATCCTACTGACAAAACTCGACAAGCAGAAGGTTTTAGTACTTATCGACAGTATCAAGTACGTGGAAGCAACGCCTGACACCCTTATTCGCTTCATCAATGGCGATATGCTCATCGTCACCGAGAGTCTTCAGGAAGTTTCGGACCTTGTTTTCGAGTTTAAAACAAAGTGTCTAGCAAACGCGTCTATTTCTACATCTAGTGCAGCGGCAATGACATCATCGGGGGATAGCGCATCATGGACATAACCAGTTTACTTGGAATTCCCATTGCGGCCGGGACGATTATAGCCGGCATGTTACTCGAAGGCGGCCATATGTCGCAGCTTTGGGCGATTACGGCTGTATTGATTGTATTTGGGGGAACCCTTGGCGCTATGATGGTGGCCTATCCTCTTGCGGACATGATCGCTGCTATGAAAGCGCTTGGTATCTTTATCAAGAACCCATCTGCCAATCCTACGCAAATCATGGCGGAAATTCTTGACTGTGCTCAGACTGCGCGCAAAGAATCTATTCTTGCTCTTGAGAAAAAACGCGATGCGCTGTCATATGAACCGCTAAAACTCGCAATTGGGCTTGCGGTCGACGGTACTGCGCCCGAAGTCATACGCGATACGTTAGAGACAGCAGCGCACGTGGTTTTTGAAGAGGCAGAAGTTGGCGTAAAATTCTGGGAAGATTTTGGTGCTATTTGTCCTACGATTGGAATTCTTGGCGCCGTTTTGGGCTTGCAGCACGTGATGAGCGTTTTGGAGCAGCCGGAGAAAATTGGGCCAGGTATTGCGGTAGCTTTCGTGGCGACTTTGTATGGCGTAGGCGCGGCTAACATCATCGGAATTCCGGTTGGAAAAAAACTAAAGCGAAAGGCTATTATCGACGGACACGCAAGAACAATGGTCATAATTGGTGTCGAGGGTATCCTTACGGGGATGAACCCCAAGATCATCGAGCAAAAGCTATCAGTGTTTGTTCATGATCATGGTGGTGGAGAAAAGCATTAGTTTTCAGCAAGAAAAATCTGACGTGGCTCGCTTGAGTCCGGGGTTCGGATGGCAGTAAAGAAAAAATGTCCTGAGTTTGAGAACCACGAGCGGTGGCTGGTGTCGTATGCCGACATGGTAACGATGCTTTTCGCTTTGTTCGTCGTTTTGTATGCACTTAAAGAATCTGGCGCCAAAGCACCTGAAGTTAATAAAGTGGTAGCCGCATCCGTTGCCGATGCGCTGAACATGCCGCTTCCTGATATTCCGGTTGACAGAAAAGTAGGGCCGACATCACAAGGGTTCGGTATTTTTGAGAATTTTAAAGGTGACCAAATTCGCGAACCGTTAATCCAAAAATACAAGGCAGGTGAGCGACCTAAAATAATCGATCTTGAGATGAATAAGGTAAAGCTCATGGTCGAAGACCGACTTTATGGGCCTAACAAGTATCCTGAAAAGGGTGGTAAAGGCCAAGAGAGAATCGTGAGCGTTGAGAAAACCCCTCAGGGTTTTAAATTGCAATTGGCCGCTCGGCACTTTTTTGAAAGTGGCGAATATCAGATGAAAAGACCGGCACTCAAGGAGATGGAGCGTTTGGGGCAAATACTTATTGAGCTCGGTCGCCCAATTGTAGTTGAGGGTCATACAGATAATGTGCCAGCTGGCGGGCAATTCTCCAATTGGGAGATCTCGGCTCTTCGCGCCGCATCCGTCGCTAAATATTTAGTGAAGACGGCGGGCTTTCCTGCAACTAAGCTGGCCATAGCTGGTTATGCCGATCTCAAGCCTGTTGCTCAGAATACATCCGATGCCGGTCGCTCGATGAATCGAAGAATTGAAATCCACATTAATTACGATCCAGACACCGCTGGGCAAGAGGGGCAGCCAGGTCCATGAGGGGTTTACAACTTATCTTAGCCGCCGTCTTGTTTTTTAGCGTGGCAAACGAAAGTTGGGCTGGCGCGCCGGCAAATAAGTCTGCAAAAAAGGCTCCAGAGAAAGCCGCACCGTCAGATTTCAGTAAAAAATCTTTTAAGCAAATTCTCGATAGCTATGTATTCATCGCCGATTTTTCGACGAAGCCTGATGAGCGTCCGATCTCAAAAGAGGTTTTCTGGAAATATCCATTCAAGCTGGCTCCAGTTACCTTTGATCTCGACTTTAAAGATGTAGACCTCAATTCCATGGTGTTTCAGGTCAAAGGCAGTGGGGCTCGCGCAGAGGCACTGAATATAGGCCGAGTAGCGTTTTTGAGCGGTAATTTTACAAAAGCTCACCAGGCATGGCTGACTGGCCGAGAAGACTTCAAAGATGATCAAAAGTCAGCACGTACATTTGATTTTTTCCTTGCTGTTAATGCGATGGCGGCCTACCGAGCGCGTGCGCAATTAGTCCAAGATGATTTAAAGGACTCTGAAATCCAAGCGCTATCGAAAAGACTGGCATACTTTTTTGCCGCAACGTATCTGCAGAAAAAGGATTCACTCGACGAGCGAATCGATCGCCATGCATCGTGGGGTCTTTATAATTTGGCGGTCGTTTATTATAGGTTTGGACGAATGCGTAGCGCTTACGGCGCTGCACAAGAAGGGTTGTCGACTCTACTCAAGCAAGGAGCTGCGACACATCGCTCAGAGCTGCGACAGATCTTGGCTGAGGCATATATTAAAAATCGCGACTTACTCAGTGCGATTCAGGAGCTTGATACGGCTATTCGTCAAGATCCAAATCAAATCCAGGCAACTCGCATGTTTAGTCGCGCTGCTGACATCTATTATGACTTGAACAATTATGAGTTGGCTGAGGATTTTTACGCCATGTCGAGTGCGATCGATCGGGAACGACTAACTTATAACCCTGAACAGGCAGTGCTAAGGGCCGAAAGCATATTCTGGCTGGGTCGATTTGATGAGTCTGAAAAGCTCCTACGAAGCGCGGTCGAGCATAGTTTAAAATCCGGCGCGAGCGCATCTATGCAGGCAAGTCATAATTTACCTTGGGCTGCGCTTCGGATCGCAGATGCGATGCTCGCACGGGCTGCGCTCGCAACTGGCGAACAGAGATCAAAACAACTCGATAAATCACGGTTAGCCTACTTTAAGGTAGAGTCTGATTTTCCAAAGACCGAGGCGGCTGAGATAGCCTCAATCCGAGGTGCGTGCTTAGAGCTACCCACTTATCAGGGCAATAACGTGAAGCATGCACGACAACTTCTTGAGGACGTGAAGCGTAAAAACGAGGCTAATCCCGCTCTTATGGAGCTGGTGTGGGCGTGTGAAGCAGCTAGTTACAGCGAGCGTGAAAAGAATGATGAAATGGTGTCCAAGGTCCGACAATTTGCCGAGCGCTATCCTCGTAGCCGCTATCTGGACGCCATGCTGCCGTCTGTTAGAACTGTCCAGGCAACGAAAATAAATGATTATTTCTCTAAACAAGACTGGGCCAGCGCGACTGATTTCTTTGAGCAAAAACGCGCGGCTCTATTTCAAAGTATTCCCAACGATATCGCAGCCAATTTATGGACTGCGTACGTGGCCACAGGGAGAAGTGACAATGCTCTGCAGTTCTGGCCGGCTAAGCCCAGGGAGATAAAGGGTGATGTTGAAGCACTGAGGCAGGCCGCTTTTTTGTTTGAAGCCACATCGACCAAAGCGAGTTCTAGCCTAATCAAAGAGCGCGAAAAGTTAAATAAAGCTTTGAGCAATCGAGTTTGGTCTAAGAAGCCAAACGCGGAGCAAGTAGGATATGTGAAACGTGTTCTAGCTACGTCTGGTGTCGCCTCCGCTTACCCTTGGCTGATGAATATTCAAGATGCCTGGTACAAGTTAGATGAACGGAGCGCTTGTGAAACGCTGTTTCCGCTGATCTCCAGGGTCTTTGAGGACAAACAGTCAGGCCAAGCAGCGCGTCGTTTGGCGCAATCGAGAGTAAACGGTCTATCCGAGGCTCTCGTTGAAAATATCCGTAAGGCGGACGCATCATGTTTTCAGTCTTGGTTGGATCTCGAAGCGAAGGTGCTTGATGTTAGAGACTTGCAGAAGAAGTATGACGCGCGTCTGGCATGGCCCCTTGAGGGGCCTTGGCTAGAGGCCGTCTGGACACTTTCGGAACAGTTAAATAACAAAGGTAAAACCAAGGATGCCACAGTGATTTGGCAGAAGATCGCTGAAAAAGCGCCGAAAGATAGCTTTGAATCTCGCATGGCGAAAACCAGACTTGATCCAACAAAGACGGAGTTTGAGTCCCTTTGGAAATGACAGGATCATTCTAAAGAGCCAACGTCATCATCGATGCTATAGTTTTCTTTATGGTGTCGGGATCTGTCCAATCTTGAGTTAGCCACTTGGCTACATCAGCCGTGTCAAGCTTGCCTTTCACGAGGCCATTACAAACAGGCGCAGCAATAACTTGTGCAAGGCTCCGAGATAGCTCGTGGGCTGTTGACATGTCCAGCATTATAAAGCGTTTGGGCAGAGGGCGTAGAGAGCGGCGGGATGTTTTAGAGTGCAGCCAGTTCTTCTCAATCCATGCCTGAGCCGCCAGCGTAGACTTGGCTAAGTGACGCCTTTGGCGCATTTGTCCGATTAATCGTTTCCCACGCGAAGATACGATATATGCCTCAAGCGTGCGCCTGTCGTGTAACGGTATTCGTGGATTTAGAATTTTATTTGCAATGAAGCCAAATGCATATTTTAGACACTGGACGGCAAAAATTTGCTCCGGGCTGGTAGAGTCCTCGCAAATTTGGGTCCTAGCTCCAAACAGCATCTGACCAGCAGCGCCAGCCAGGTTATTAATGGTTACCTCTGGGACATAAACCAATCGGTGTTGGTAATCCACAGCGAAGCCATCAAGACTAACGCGTGTAAGGAAGGCATCCCTCGATGAAGATGACATGTCTCGAAGCTCAGAATCGAGATTGTCATGACTAACGTGAAATCTCTCGAATTGCTCTGATGACAGTGGAAGCTTGAAAAAGCTACAGACTTGCTTTTGAAGATGTCGTAAGTGATAGTCTAGATCCAAGACTTCGTCGGTATAGGCATCATCACCTTCACTGTCGAGGTCAGATTCGACATCGTCCGGCGCGATCGCTTCCTCAAGAAACTTAACACTCCCAACGCGGCGCATCTCTTCCCAGAGGGAGTGGGAGTGCCACTTCATCCAAGGTGGCGAATTAATCACACAAAATGTGTTTTTATTCAGAGATAAATACTCGTCTTTATGATGTATTTTATCGTGCTTGATGGCGAAGAAAAATTTGTCGAGGTTTGCAAATATCCTGAGCGGCGGCTGACTCGCGTTCCGCGGCACATTTTCGATAGCCTGGGGTAAGTGAGGATCAGCGAGATGAAATTCGCCGATTAAGCAAAAGATTCGCGCACGAGGGTCTGATTTTACGATTTCATTTAACAAATTCGCGGCGTGTGCATCGCGTTTTTTAAGGGAATCTTTGCCGCCATTATTTGTATTTAATCCGACGGCACGTATTGCATTGTATTTGCAGTATTCTAAAATTGGTCGGAAGTTTGCCCAAGGGAAACCCCAAGTTCGTTCATATTCGACCGCATCAAGGAGCTCCTGATCGGTGATTGAACCTTCCATCCATTTATCAAGATATTTTTGATCCTTGGATCTGAACATTTCGAGACCCACGATCACAGGCGCGTGATCGGGTCGGTTTTGATACATGCGTAAAATTCTTAAAAACGCTCTCTGGCTTTGTTTATGACTATGGAAGTCACCAAAAAGTATGATGGGATTACGATCGATAGCCTCAAGGATTTTGTTGGCATTTACCCGAGTAAAGTGGTTTGGAAGACTGGATTCAAATTCTCTTTGGTATTTTAGAATCGATGCATTGCCATGCCCAATATTTTCACGCGCGTCACTAATTGCACGATCATACATTGATCTTTGAAGATCCATTAATTGTTGAAGCGCTGTGATCGCCAATGTACACCCTTCGGCACAAGGTTTGCGCGCAAACTCCCTATATATATGCTATCAGCCGGCTCGCCTGGACGAAGTAGGCAATAAATTCCCTTAAACATCGCCACTAACTAATAGCTAAGGCTCGGTGGGCCGGATTTTGGCCGCCGCTATGTCCGAGTTTCGACCAAGGCATCCAACGAACGGGTAGTCATGATGAGATAAGTTGCAGAAATTATTGGAGCTCGACTGTGCTGTGATGTTGGCACCCTGATTGCTTCGCAGGACTACCTATTTGGTCATTTGCGAAAAATCGGGAAAGGAGCAATACATGTCGGGCGCTAGCGTTTCATTGGCAGTTGTCAACTTTATGCAAGCTAACTATATGGAGAAAATTTCTATTGATGATTTGGAGTCAGTTACGGGGGTCTCGCGATTTGCCATACTGCGGGCATTTCATCGCCAATTTGGCGCGACTCCGATGCGGTGGCTCTGGCGCTATAGAGTCGAGCTAGGCGCCAAATTATTGCATGATCAACCAGCCTGGAGCTGCAGTGATATCGCGTATTTTTGTGGCTTTGAGACGCCTTCGCATTTCACAAGGCGTTTTAGAGCCGTGTATGGCCGTCCTCCGGGACATTATCGCCAGAACAAGCGAGAAAGTAGGTTACGAGCGGTCGAACTTGAACAACTAAATGCCTTAGGCGCCAATTAAGCTTCGCCCGAGAAAACTTGAACAGCTCTGATAGCGCGGAGCCAGCCCTGCTTTATGGCGCGGATCTGGTCCTGAACCTCCGGTGATTTGGTAGGTTCAAATATTTTTTCGGACGTGCGGGCAGCAGCGAGTTCCGAAAGACCTCCATATAGACCGACACCGAGGCCGGCAAAAAAGCCAGCGCCAATGGCGGTGGATTCGATATCACGAGGACGATCAACGGGAACATTTATGAGGTCAGACTGCATTTGCATCAAAAAGTCGTTGGCAGCGGCACCACCGTCAGCTCGAAGGATTTTCAATTTTGATCCTAACAAATCCTGCATGGCATTCGCTAAGTCAGTGACCTGTAAGGCGACGCCTTCTAGGGTAGCGCGCACGAGATCCTGTTTTGTTGTTCCTCGGTGCATGCCAAGAAATGCGCCACGAGCATGCGGGTTCCACCACGGGGCGCTCAGACCTGCCAAAGCCGGAACGAAGTATAGATTTGGAGCCGCACGACCTTTAGGCGCTAGGTCCTCAGATTCCTTGGACGTAGCCAAAAATCCTAGTTGATCACGCACGAACTGTACGGCTGCGCCAGCGATAAATGAACTGCCTTCAAGAGCATAAGAGAGTTCGCCTGACAGATTCCACGCGACCGTAGATAAGATTCCCTTACCAGCGGTCACTGGTGTTCTTCCCGTATTTAGAAGCAGGAATGCGCCGGTTCCGAAAGTGCATTTTGCCTCACCCGCAGTAAAGCATGTTTGCCCGGCTAGCGCGGCCTGTTGATCTCCTAAGATCCCAGTGATGGGAATTCCATCTGGTAGAATGCCAGTGTTGTTAGTTTTGCCAAAGAGACCGGCGCTTGGGCGTATCTGAGGCAGGCACGAGGCTGGAATTCCACCAAAAAGCTTGAGTAGGTCCTCGTCCCAAGCGTTTTTTCTGATATCAAAGAGCATCGTTCTGCTGGCGTTGCTCGACTCTGTGGCGTGCACAGTTCCACCGGACAATTTGTGCAGGAGCCAGCAATCGATTGTGCCGAGAATGGCGGTGCCTGACATGATGGCGCGTTGGGCCATGGAGTTATTTTTAAGAAGCCAAGATATCTTGCTAGCACTAAAATAGGGGTCAAGAACTAAGCCAGTTTTATCCCGGATCATCGATTCAAGTCCGGCCGATTTCAACTCGGAACAGATGTCGCTACTTCGTCGGCACTGCCAAACGATTGCTTTGCAAGTTGGTTCCGATGTTTTTCTATCGAAAACGCAGATGGTTTCTCGTTGGTTAGAGATTCCGATGGCGGCTATTCGGCTGAGTGCAGACTTTCCGCCCAGCTTTCCCACAGCCTGCTCAATTGACTTGCAAACAGATACCCAGATTTCATTGAGGTCGTGTTCAACCCAACCTGGTGACGGATAGTGTTGCGGATAATCGACCGTCGCTTTGCTGGCTACTTTGGGTTTACCTGGGTTTGATATGTCCAAAAGTAATGCCGTACTGCCGGTCGTTCCTTGGTCTATGGATAGTATTAAGTCCTTGGACATCTCTTACCCTCCGTTTACTGGCGTCATTATTGGTGTTTTTCGACTACCAGAGCAGAAGATCCTAGCATATTACGACTTATCTTGACCAGACTGGGGGGTGTTGCCTATATTCGCCCGGCAGTTTGCCTAAACCCTTTTACAGACCGGACTTTTCTCCTCATGATGCGAGTTATTTTCATGGGTTCTCCTGCCGAAGTGGTGACGCCACTTCAAGGTCTGTATGAACAGGGGGCGGCCCACGGACTAACCCTGGTCGGCATCGTCAGCCAGCCGGCGCGACCGGCGGGGCGAGGCGGTAAGTTGGCGGATCCACCCGTGGCCATTTTTGGTCGGGAACACTCCATTCCTACGCTACAACCGGAGAGTGCAAAAGACGCCGGCTTTTTGGAAAGTGTTAGGCGACTGCAACCAGATGTCATTATTACCGCTGCTTACGGGCAAATTTTGACGGATGAATTTCTCAAAATTCCCAAGATAGCAACCATCAATATTCATCCAAGTTTACTCCCGTCCTACCGCGGCGCGACACCTATTCCAGCCGCACTGATGGATGGTTTAAAAACAACTGGTGTTACGATTTTGTTTACTGTCAAACAGCTTGATGCTGGCAACATAATATCACAAAAAACATTTGAAATTGGTCCTAGCGAAACCACTCTTGGATTAACACATCGATTGTTTTCGGAAAGTAGCTCGATGCTACTAGATGCGCTAAGTTTACTGTCGAAGGATCCTGGGTTTAAAGGTACTCCCCAAGATGCTGCTGTTGCGACATTTTGCCGAAAAATTTCAAAAGATATGGGTCAAATCGATTGGTCGATGGATGCGGTAACTATTTTTAACAGGTATCGTGCATTTCACCCATGGCCGGGATCTTACACAAACCTTGGTTCAAAAGTTATAGCCATTACAGAAATGAGCTGTGTCGATAGCGACGGTTCTAAAGGCAAACCCGGGACGTTTGGGTATGACAAATCAATTAAAGCGATGACCGTCGATTGTGGAAAAGGCAGTATCCGGATTAACAAGCTCAAGCCTGCTGGTGGCAAAGAGATGGACGCCGCCTCATTTTGGAACGGTTTGAAAGATCGATCGGCCCCGCAATTTCATGGTTAGCTTAGAAGGAACATTGGAACGAGTGGCCCGCAATTTCAGCAAAAAATTACGAATCGCCGTCGGAGTCTCTGGTACTGGGCGATCGCTTCAGAATTTAATCGAACAACAAAACAACTATCCTTATTCAGTTGAGATGATTTTCAGCTCATCGCCGAAAGCGGGCGCAAATAATCTATCTGAACGTTTTCATTTGCCTTTGCTCGTTCTGGATTTTTCTCGCGGCCATGAGTCACACGTCAGAGAGGTGATTTATGCTGCGCTGGAAGCTCATAAAATCGATTTGGTTGTGCTAGCTGGATTTTTAAAGTTATTTCCTGTCAAGGATTCTTGGGACGGACGGATTATTAATATTCACCCAGCGCTGTTGCCAAAGTTTGGAGGTCTCGGAATGTACGGGCGTCACGTTCACGATGCCGTTTTAAAAGCTGGAGAAACGTCATCCGGGGCGACGGTGCATTTTGTGAATTCGAAATACGACGAGGGTAGTTTGATTGCGCAAATAAGAGTGCCAGTCATGGCGCAGGATACGCCGGAATCTCTAGGACAACGAGTTTTTGCGGCGGAGTGCCAACTCTTGCCCGCAGCTGTTGGCGGTCTTGCAGAAGGACGTTTGCCAAAAAAAATGATCGCGCAACTTGATACCCAGGGGGGTTGGACGTGAATTCTAGAGGCGATATGATCGGGCTTTTTTCTCACGTTTTCAAAAATTTTATTGGCATTAATTGGCCGGATCAAAACTCTAGGCTGCACCAAGCGATACGTTATTGCTTAGACGGAGAGGGTAAACGCGTTCGAGCAAATTTCGTATTACTTGTTTGTGAGTCGTATGGTCATGAATGTCGTCAGGCATTAAGTTCGGCTGTGGCTGTTGAGATGGTTCATGCATACAGTCTTGTCCATGACGATCTGCCATGTATGGATAATGATGACTTCAGGCGAGGGCGGCCCTCATTGCATCGCGCATTCGACGAATGCACGGCCCTGCTCGCAGGTGATGCGATTTTAACAGATTCGATGCGTGTGTTGGTTGACGACGAATTCTTTCCCGACGCTGCATTTGTGTCGCCCTCGGATAGAGTTAAATTGGTCCGTGAGTTAACAACAGCAGCGGGCGGTATGGGCATGGTTTATGGTCAGGGCATGGATATGTATTGGACGGGGCGTGGTGATTACGATTTGCGAACGTTAGAGACGATTCATCGACTTAAAACGGGTGCTTTGATTGGCGCGGCGTGTGCTATGGGTGCGATCGCTGCTGGTGCTCCAGCAAGCCATGTTAAGCAATGGAGGGAGTTTGGGGTGAGCGTGGGTCTAGCCTTTCAGGCGGTCGACGATGCGCTCGATGGACATAAAACCACGGGGAAGACCCCAAACAAGGATAAAAATCAGAAAAAGTTGACCTATATGACACTATATGGCGCAGAAGACGTCTTAGCTCTAGCCAGAAAAAGAACAGATGACGCTAGGAATTTAATCCCTGGAAATGTTTCTGCGGATCGATTAATCAGTTTTGTGGTTCATCTGTTATCGCGCCAGACTTGATATCAGTGGAGATTTGTTATGAGTCAGTTTAACGCGCAGCATGCAAAACTATCGAGTGATGTGTGGAAGCTTAACGAAGAAAATTATACCCACTCGATATTGCAATTTCGCGATCGACAGGCCGGTGTCAGCGAAGTCTATGACCCAGAGTCAGATAGCTATACTTACAACGCGTACTGTATTGAGGCAAAGCTGCTTACGGAGCTTTATAGCTGTGAATTTCAGTTTTTACGTGACGCACTAGACGTGATCAACGATGAGTTTGGACAATGGGATTTGGTTGATCTGTCAACGAAATCTGGTTGTGGCTCCTGCGTTGCAAAGGGGGATCGCTCGTGAGACGGTTGGTGTTGGGGCTTTTTCTCAGTCTTTCCGCGCAGTCTCAAGCTGAGATTCTGGCGCCTGCTAAACTTGAAGAACAAAGCCCTCGCGAAGAGCTTCGTCGTCAATTATTCGGTGAGAAGCTTTCATCACCTGCTTGTATGATTCTGTCGAAAAATCCGGCGGGCACCGTCCCGGCGGATCCAGCTTTGACAGCAGCGTTACAAAAGCTCGTTGATGGGATTAACAAGAGTGCGGCCACCGACTTGGTCCCGCTCTTTCACCCGCAGTTGAAAGTTAGAACGCGGCAGGTCGCAGCGGCTCTGACCTCGATCTCAAGGATTTCGGGCAAAGCAGCTCAAGCCAGCCTATTTCGTGCCTATGCTTTGAATAATCCTGATGGTGTCGCTGAACTTACTGCGTGCACTGATGACTCTTTGTCGCTTCGTCCTTTGTATGGGCATAAACTACAAGCTGCTGCGTGGATTCAGGTGCAAGGGGAGGAGGAAGTTTCTAGGGTGTACGCGGACTTTGTGCCGTCAAAAGATAAGTGGCTTATTGGTGCTTGGCACATACAGCAGTGGACGCATGCAGGCAAGGATTTTGATGGGTGGCGGGAGCTCGCGATGGCTCAAGTTGCGGCTAAGCAGCAGGTTTCCGCCTGGATTCTCTATGATCTTGCGATTAAGTTGCTAGACGGTGGAAAATTTTTGAGCTTTCCTGTTACTGGCGAACTCGTAGCAGAACAAGGCAAGCTGCTTGCTGGAAAGACCCTGCTTGAATTCCTGACTCCCAAGTTTACATCGGAGAAACTGGTGTATGCCGCGAGCCTTTTCTCGAGAAAAGGCGCTGCGGTCCTATTGCGATTTGGGCTTGATAGTGAGTGGTCTGCAAATGCTATTCGCGAGCACTGCCGAGCAAAGTTTAAGCAGCTCCAATCTGATGGTACCCTATCAGGATTGGCCGGGATTAGGTGTGACTATGTTTTGCCAAAGGAATCTCCGCTCAAGGAAGGCGCTCTTGGCGGTATATTTATGGATGATGCATCGGCTAAGCCGAAATAAACAATTATTAGCTACCAGTTTGCGCTGAGAGCTGACCAGCTGCCAAGCAGCCAACCAACAATGAGTAGAAGACCACCGATAGGTGTAACGGCACCCCAGGATCTGATCCCGGTGAAAATAAGAATATAAAGGCTACCCGAGAATATCAGCGTGCCTGAGGTGAGTGCAAAAGCTCCAACCTTTAGTGGCAGCGCATCAAGGCGTGCCATCAGAAGCGAGAATCCAAGGATACCCAAGCTTTGCATGCCCAAGTATCGGGACGCAGTATCAAATATAGCAAAATCCTCAGGCGTCAGCCGGCCTTTAAGCGCGTGGGCCCCAAAAGCGCCTAACCCAACTGCTGCTGCAGATAACAGAGAACCAATTGAGAAAAAGATAGTCCACATGCTGCGACTTGCACTCCATCCCCGCCAGCCTAGGGCTTAGTCGGGTTGTTTGTAGTAGGTTTACTGTCACCAGCCCCGTCCTTCGCCGTTGCTGCTGGCTCTCCAGGACTGGACGTGACAGGGGGTTGAGTAGCCGTCGCTACCGGCATGCCTTTGCAGTCCTGAAACTCCTTGCGAAGGCTCTCGTTCAGCTCCTTAAGTAAGTCGTACTCTTTGGCGCTCTTTATTCGTGCAAAATACTCGGTCAGTTCGACGCTTTTCTCTGGCGGCATCGCTTCGAGAATGGTTGTAACCTGCTTTTGTTTTAGCTTCTTGAAAAGAGCGACCGTTAGGTCCTTGTCCAGCTTTTCAAATGCGGGCGCGGCTTTTTTAGGATCCATCTTGTCGTAGAGCTCAGCGATTTTATCAAGTCGCTCTCCCTTCAATTCCTTTTCCTGCTGAAGCGTCTTGGCGATAAATTTCCGCTCCTCGTCGAGTTTTTGGAGTTTTTCTTCGATGCTTTTTTCGAGTGATTTTAGCTGCTCTTCTCGTTTTGATAATTGTGCCGAGCGATCAGAAATTTGCCTCTCCTTGCGCTCTGCCATGTCCAAGTATTTACCAATTTCTTCTTTTTGCATCTTTTTTGCATTCAACTTAGGCAGCTCAAAAAGATCCGATAGAAAACTTTTACGCTTGTTTGTCTCTTTGGTCTCTACTTCGTCTTCGAGTTCATCATTCTTCGACGTCTCCGAGGATTTGGTTTCGCCTTTGGTAGCACCCTTTTGCTCCTCGGCGAATAACTTTCGGTCACCAAGCTGGATCCAGCCCTGATGCATCGCTAGTGCAAGAAAAACTAAAACTACTTTTGTAATCAAAATTGATTTCATTATAGTTTGTTGCTTCATAGATGATCCCCTCTTCGTCTACCTGTAGAATTTACGCTGAGCGTGTTCGTCCATCATTTTCTGCTCACGTTTATCCAGTTCTTGTGTCCAAGCCAATTTGTACTTATCCTGCAGCGACTGTATCGCCTCGAGTTCGCGGTGGGCGCGACTCATGATTTCGGCCTGCTGTTTTTCGATTTTTTCAAGATCTAAAACATCCTGATAAAGTTTCATCCACAATCCTTTTACGTTGTCTAGGCCCGTTTCTAAAGCCTCTAGCATAAGCCGGTTCATCGTTCCTCGCTCGTCATTTAGGCGGCCGACACCGTCCATATACTGCTTTTGAGTGGCTCGCATTGCAGCAACAACCTCGATTTTTCGCTGCCTGACTACGTTAAGCTGCGCGAGTTCAGCGTCGAATCGCGATTTTTTTAACTCGATGACCGGGTTGAGGCGTCGCGCTTTTTTTTCTAAGCTATGCATTTCTTACAACCTATGCTGAACGAGATTGGTTATCCATAACGTCGTCACTGCTTCGATTCGGTCCGTGTACTATCGCAGCCAGCTGCTCAAGAGATTTCTCGTAAGAGCAAAGCTCACTGCGGTCTTGTTTCAAAAACTTCTCAATCGATGGCATGAGTCGTATGGCTGTATCTAGCGTCGGGTTAGTCCCTGATTGGTAGCTGCCAATTTGAACATAGTCAAAATTCTCTTGGTAAACGCCCATCAGCATTTTTATGAAAGCTGCGGCATCCTGATGATCGCGGTCCACGATATCATGCATCACCCGACTGGTTGAATTTGTGATATCAATCGCCGGAAAATGGTGTCTCGCCGCAAGTGTTCTGGAGAGCACAACGTGCCCATCTAAGATACCTCTTGCCGCATCTGCAATTGGTTCATTGAAATCATCGCCATCAACTAAAACGGTGAATAGACCTGAAATTGATCCTCTTGATTGGGGGCCACATCGTTCGAGTAATTTCGGTAAGAGCGAAAACACAGAGGGTGGATAGCCCTTGGTTGTTGGCGGTTCGCCAACTGCCAGTCCGATTTCCCGCTGGGCCATAGCTACACGGGTAAGAGAGTCCATCATGACTAGTACTTTTTTGTCTTTTGACGCGAAATGTTCCGCAATAGCGGTGACGACCCTAGCAGCTCGAATTCTTAAGAGAGGCGACTGATCGCCCGTAACGACGACGACTACGCTGCGAGCAAGGCCCTCAGTGCCAAGATCGCGTTCGATAAACTCGCGGACTTCGCGTCCACGTTCGCCGATTAGCCCAATAACATTAACGTCTGCATCCGAAGCTTTTGCTATCATGCCAAGCATTACCGACTTGCCCACGCCTGATCCCGCCATAATGCCGATGCGCTGACCTTCGCCGAATGTTAATAGACCGTCGATGCAGCGGATCCCCAAACTAAACGGTTGAGATACTCGTTGCCGTGTCATCGGATTGGGGGCGTCACGCTCTAGAAGAGCCGTATCGGGGCTGGTGATGGAAACGTCTAGCTTCGGGCCGTAGAGAGGCTGCATCATGGGATCAATAATTCGCCCAAGAAGGTGATCGCCAACGGAGACTTGATTTAGAATTTTCATGCTCTTCACCGGACTTCCAGGTGATACACCTTGAACCGATGAGTAAGGAATTAGGAGGGCTCTGTCGTTCTTAAACCCAGCTACTTCAGCGAGTATTTGACCTCCTGGAACCGGCGCACCAATTGAAACGATGCTGCCTATTGGTGTATTTGGTAAAATCGCTTCAATAACAGTACCGACGATGTCACACACTCTACCCTGAGGATCCCAATCAATAGACGTCATTGAACCACGCAGGGACTCGCGATCAAACGCTCGGATATTGCAGCCAGATGTCATGTATCACCACGTGTATTGCAAACAGGTTTTAGCTGACTTTTTTGTCTTCAAATAGATTGATATCAACCTTTTCAAGCAGTTGCTGAACAAGTTTTTTCGCGCTAACGTCGACGACGGTGAGCTTGCTCTCAACGCGGAACTCGCCAATAGCAACTGATGGATCTTTCACTAGGTGTGGGGAAAGCTCGGGTATTCCCAGGTCATAGACCCGTTGCCAGGTCTCTGGGTGCATTTTTACCTTGAATTCATTTGGAGCAATCGTGTCTTTAATGACTCGCTGGATCATGGTGGCGTAAGCTTCTGGTTTAATGCTGAACTCGCGACCAAGTAAAGCCTCTCCAATGGCTTGACTGAGTTCATAGAAGTTTTTCTGGACGTTATCGAGAACAATTGACTTTAAGCCATCAAATTCCGTTATAATCTCTTCGACTTTTCGAAACACCTGGGCGGCTTTTTTTTGTCCGCTAAGCAAACCCTTCTCTTCGCCCTCCCTAAAACCCGCTTGATATCCATCAGACCTCGCTTGGGCCTTAAGATCTTCAAGAAGACGCTCATTCTGTCGTGCTAGTTCTTGTTGCAGCTTCCATGATTCGATGGCTTGTTCCTCCGCAGCAATCGGCCCATTTTGGCTGTGAGTAGGCAGAGGAGTAAAGGAGTCATTGCTTGTCTCTTGCTGGTCAATCACACGCGCAGCGTCAGGCTGAGAGGGTTTTATAAATGCCTTATTTATTGCGGACGACATCACTTCTTCCGTCATGAATTTCTCTGCGCCAGGATTTTCACTGCTTCGAACGACCTCGGGAGATATCGGGCGAGCCGCGACGTGTTGGGACTCCAACGAATTTTGGGCGCTATGTTCTGAATATTCGCTAGACACTGGATTCGTGGCGCTATGCGTTGATTGGGGCTGAAAATTTGCCCGACTCCGAGACCGTGCCAGCGCAGCGTGGTCGATATCGTCTTCATCATCATCTATATTTGGCTTTTTCTTTTTCTTATTCGAGCGTTCATTGTACCAATCTTGGGTAAAGTCGGCTGGGAGTATCAGTCCTAAGCGCGGTTTATTTACGTCCTCAAGAAGAGAATCTATAGATGGTGGCTTTTTTACGTTGGCAGCGATCTCTTCGGGGTCGTGAAAGCGAGCGTTTATGATATTGCGGTCAGGGTTGTCGTAGGCCACAGGCTGCGTGGTGCCGATTTCATTGAAATTGTAGTCAACCATTTCAACAGAAGACAGTAGTTTGCTGTCTCTCTTTATAAAGCGGCCAAGTTTCTTCTGTCCATCGGTATTGATTGCCATGAAGCGTTACTCCTTAGCTCGCATTTTGATGCGGATTCAGAAGCATTCGAATCGCTTCAGTAGTTCTCTTGGGCTCGTTTTTCGCTAGATACATTATTTGCTCTTTCGGCGTCAGCTTCTCAAAAGGTACATCCTCTTTCACCTGGATGCTTCCGCCTGTGCCAACATCCAACTCCGGCCTATATTCCTCTGCAAGAGTTTGCTCAGATCTGCGTTCAGGATCATATGACAACCAGCGGAAGTAGGGTCGTACGATGAAGAGGAAGAACATCACCAGGCCAAATGCGGCTGCGCTCGATAATGCAAGCGTTGATATGTAATCCCGATTTTCTTTCTTAACTTCATTGATGGCTTGTGCCTGAACAGGGTCCATTTGGAACATCATGTTGGTGACCGTGACCTCATCGCGACCCTGTTGATAGCCTATTGCCTTACGTACAATATCTTCGATTTGCTTCATTTCATCGGCAGTGCGTGGCTCAAAGACGGGCTTTGCGCCATCCAGAGGAAATTCCTGCTTTCCGTCCACCAGTACGGCGGCGCTTATGCGCTTGATGTTGCCGACCGGCAGCGTCTTCTTGGCGATCGTCTTGGAAACGTCGTAGTTAATAAGCTCACTGTCTTGTTTATTTTGAGATTTAGAACCGGTCTGTTGAACATTTTCCTGCTCTCCAGGTACATTCGATTTACTTCCGGGAATCCCGGTCGGATTAAGACCGCTACCTTCCATAGAGGAACCTTGCGTGTTCTTTGAAACCACTGCAACTTTCTCGGGGTCCACCTCACTGATCGTTTGCTCTTCTTGTGTAAAGTCCACAGCAACGTCGACCTTAGCTTCAACACGTTCGGCCCCTGCGACCCGGCCGACGAGGCTACGGATTTTCGCCTCAAGATCTCTCTCCACAGACTGTTTGTATGTCTGCATCTCCTTAGTCATTTTAGAAGCGAAGTCCTCGCTCTCCACTTTGGTCAGCATCTGACCTTCCTGATCAATAATAGTCACATTATTCGGCTTCAACCCTTCGACTGACCTGCATACCAGATGCTGTATGCCTTTTATTTGGCGTTCATTTAATTTCGCGCCACGCTTGGTCCTAATGTAGATAGCAGCAGTTGGCTCCTTTTGCTCTTCAACGAATAAGCTTTGTTTGGGAGTAACAATATGAACACGAGCAGATGAAATGCCTTCGATCGCTGTGATGGTCCTCGAGATCTCGCCTTGGATCGCGCGCAGGCGGTGTATATTCTGCTCGAACTCCGTTCGAGTAAAGTCTTGAGAGTCAAATTTTTCCCAGCCGACCACACCATGGCTAGGTAGGCCTTCCTGAGCAAGTTGCATTCTCAATTCGGCAGCACGAGGGGTTGGTACTTTTATTCCTTTAGAGTCAACTTCGTAGTCTGTGATATTAAGACGGCGGAATTCATTTAGGATTGCTTGCGTGTCTTCGGTAGATACGTCGGTAAAAATATATTCATGCGGTGTGTCGCTCTTCATAAACATGAGGCTGCCGATCGCAACGAAAACCAGAGTAATGACGCCAGCAAGAGTGAGCTTTCGTGCCATTGACAGGCTTTGCCAAAAAGCGCCAGCCTGGCCACCAAATTTTTTCAAGAACGTCATGAAGTTGTTCACGTAAGACTCCCATTAAAACGATGATGAAAACCGTTAACCTCAATTAAACAGGCATCCTCATCACTTCTTGATAGGCCTCTAGTGCCCTATTGCGTAGCTGGACCATGAGGTTAAATGTCAGCTCTGCTTGGGTGGTAGCAAGCATGGTCTCGTGGAGGTTGTCGTTTTTTCCCGAAGCAAGATCCATGGCCATCGAATCAGCGCGTTTTTGCATTTCGTTGACCTCAGCTAGGCCAGACTTCAGGTGCTCCATAAAAGATGAGCCGCCTTCCGACGCCGCGGGCGCGCCTAGGTCTGCCCGTTTGCGGGTCTCGGATTGGATCTCGCGCATTTGAGCCAAAACTTCTTGAGCGGCACTTTTTGCGGTTGAGATACTCATAAATCATCTCCATTCATCGTGGTTTAGCGACCAATTTCCAGCGTCTTAATTGCCATCTGTTTTGCTTCGTTAACAGCAGTAGCATTTGCTTCGTAGGCCCTAGTCGCGGCTAACATATTAACCATCTCAGTCATGACTTGAATGTTTGGCATCGCGACATACCCATCCGCGTTAGCATCTGCGTGGGTGGGGTCGAAGACCATACGAGGCTCTTTTGTATCCTCGTGGATGCCTACAACCTTTACTTTGCTCAACTGTGCACCATTCGTGTCATTAAGAAAGTCCTCAAACGCAGAACCGACAGGGGTGGCACTAAAAACCACATCCCGCCGCTTGTATGGTCCGCCTTCTTCCGTACGAGTTGTGTTGGCGTTTGCAAGGTTGGCGCTCAACGTGTTCATCCTTAGACGGTTAGCGCTGAGGGCTGAACCACTGATTGCCATTGACTTAAACATTCCCATAATCAGCGACCTCCGTTAATCGCATATTTGAGAGTGCCAATTTTCCGATTCAGAGTTTCAACGGCGGTTCTGAAGAGAATCTGGTTTTGCGCGAGTTGAGACATCTCGGCATCCATATCGACCGTGTTCCCGTCTTCGTCGACCGATTCACTTGGTCGCACGTAGACATCAGGCTTTATTTTGCCGTCAGCGCTGGTGAAGTTGTTTTTGAGATGCCGTGGATCAGTGGTTTTAACACCAACAGCTTCTTTGCTTGCAGCGAGATCTTGCAGTTGCTTTTCGAAATCATAGCCAAATGCGCGGTAACCAGGGGTCTCGGCGTTGGCGATGTTTCCCGTGATGACCTCATTACGACGGCTTCTCTGTGAGAGAGATTCCATCTGGATTTTGTCGCTGAAGTTGAAAATTCCACCGATCACGTTACTCATTACTTACTCCCACTGGCAGCGGTTACGTGAAGGCCCAAGGCTGTAAACTCGTTGATTTTATTGCGAAGTGTGCGCAGAGAAATGTCAAGAGTACGAGCTGCATGAGTTCGGTTGCCATCATGGAACTTCAATGTTTCAAGAATGAATTGGGTTTCCACCTCGGCTAGTGGCTTGCCTATTGGTAAAGCCGAGATCCAATTATCTGCACTGACTGCTTGCCCGAGTTCTACAGGGATATCACGCGCAGTGATAATCGAGGAATTTGCGAGAAGCGCCGTACGTTGGATGACATTGTTAAGCTCGCGAACATTGCCTGGCCAGCGGTATGTCATAAGCTTGTTTACCGCGTCTGGGGCAAATGACATCAGCGGCTTATTAAATTGGTCGCTGTAAAGGGCGAGAAAGTAATTGGATAGCAATTCGATGTCGCGTGGTCGGTCGCGTAGCGATGGCACCTCAATATTAATGACATGCAAGCGGTAATATAAATCTTGGCGGAATTGACCGCTTTCAACGGCCCCTGCAAGATTTCGATTTGTGGTTGCTACAATTCGGACGTCAACCGCGATGGTGCCTGAGCCGCCGATGCGTTCGATTTCTTTCTCCTGAAGAACGCGAAGAAGCTTTGCTTGCAACGCTGGCTCCATTTCGGTGACTTCATCAAGGAGTAGTGTGCCGCCTTGGGCTTGTTCAAACTTTCCAGCGTGCCTTTGATGAGCGCCGGTGAACGCGCCTTTTTCATAGCCGAACAGTTCTGCTTCAAGAAGAGATGGAGGAAGAGCTGCGCAATTTATCGCTACAAAAGGCTTGTCTTTTCTATTTGATGCATTGTGAATAGCTTTCGCTACAATTTCTTTTCCAGCGCCACTTTCTCCAGTCACTAGAACCGGAACGTTTGCGTTTGCGATTTGCTCAATGACGTCTTGAATGCGAAGCATCTTTTCGTCAGCGGCAAGGAAATACTTGGCTACGGAGGGCTTGGCCGCTTGGGCTTGCTGCGTTGCGCCTTGTGCATACGTCACGTAGTCTTCTCGACTGACTGGTGTCGGTATGGCTTGGGCGGCATTGCTGTTAGTCTTTACGCTCATGATCACTTCTCCTCCGTGTGTTTTAATACCAAAATTAATTCTGTCGTGGGTAATGTCTTTAGTGGCTAATCTGATTCAAACGTTCCGTAGCTAGATTCGAGTAAAATAGGTTATTAGGGTCGCCCTTTGCTTTCTCCAATGCCTTGATGGCGTCTTCTTTTCGTCCAGCCCTGAAGAGCAGTAGGCCGCCTTTGTAGAGAGATTCCGCCCGTGAGTTTTCGAGAGACGTGACTTCGCCAATTTGTGTGTAGATTTTTCCGGCTTCGAGGAACTCGTCAGCTTTTCGGTGGTCTTCTGCGAGTTTTGTCATTTCAGCGGCCCAGAGCTTCGCCGCCAGCTGGTCCTGCTCAAGCTGATTCGGTTTTATGAATCGCATTAGCTTCATGGCTTCCCGCCGTTCGTTTGGCATTCCAAGTTCTGCAAATTTCCTGCCAAGGTCATCCAGTAAACGGACTGTGGCGCTTGATGGGCTAAAGTTACCTACCCAGTCAGAGGAGTCGGTGCCTGGTGTTGCGTCCAATTTCGGGGGATTGTCCGCTAACGCAAGTTTGTACTGCTCCAGCACGAGTTTAGCTGGTGTGCGAAGTGCCAAATCTGATGCGGTCACGTTTCGGAATTCGCCGCCCAAGGCAGTGAGTAGTGCGTTGCGGTCGTCGGCCGATAGAGTCTCCCAAGTCTTCTCCATCTGCTGATCGCTCTTCTTCGCGCGAGACGTGAGGGCAATCACTTTTGTGGGATTTGATCTGCGAGCTCTCAGATCCGCTGCTTGTCGAGCGGAGATCGATGCGATCCAAAATTCCGCCTTAAACTTAGTGGCTTTTGAGTCCGCTGTAGCGATCGTTTTTTGATAAAACTCTAGCGCGGCGTCTTTTTGGCCGAGAGCCCTATAGCTCTCAGCGACTTGCCAGCTCACAGTTGGATTTTTTGTAATCGATTTCATCTCACGCGGTAACTGCTCATAAAGCGCAGCGACTTCAGCGTTTCGGTTTGATTCAAACAGCTGTCGGAACTGCTCTTGAAGTTTTTTACGCGTTGCTTCGGACAGTTCGAGTGTCATGGGGTCTTTTTCATGGCGATATCTGGCAAAGAATTTTCCAAGCCATTCGGCATAACCTTTTTGCCAGTTGGTCTGAGCGCTTGATAAGCGTTTTGCGATTAATGCAGAGGCAAGGTAGGCAGTTTTTGGATTATCAATTTTGGGTAGAATCTTGTTAAGTGTGAGTTCAGTCTCTTCGCTGCAGTTAGCCAGTGCTGACCGTGATTTTTGGTCTACGTCCTTGTCAGACCACCAAGCGTTTCGCATCGCGATCATTGCTAGTAATTCTGCGCTTTCGCGGGTAGGTATTGCTATGACTTGTTCAGCTAGGTGGCTGAGCTTTTGCTCCTCGTTATTTCCGATAGCTCGTATGGCGCGTACGTCGAGTTTTCTGACTTGAGCAAATCGGGCCATAAGATGATTCGGGTGCTTTTCGATAAGCGTTTGGTAGTACCCTTCGGCAAGGGTCAGGTTTCCAGCTGACAAGTGTGATTCGGCAAGCTTCCATAGGTGGGAAGCGTTTTTTTCAAAAACCTCTGGCTCGCGCTGTAGGACCTGTTGATAAGCGGCTAATGCCCGAGTTTCGTGTCCAAGATCGTAAAGTTTTGATGCGTAGTCGGCCATCGCTCCACTCGTAGTCAATGCATTGGCCTGGAGTCGTGTCATTTCATTGTTTGCCGCCTTGGATTCTACAGGTGCAATTTGTGTGCGGTATACATATGGTGGGAACGAAGCCCAAGCCTTTCCCAGGCCGGGATCAAGTTTAGAGATAACAGCACCAAGTTCGTTAGGCGAAGATGCTACTGGAGCCATTTGCTGAATCAGTCTGCGTTTGCTCGGAGTAGGGTTTAGTGCCACTGCCGCGGCAGGTTTATCTGTTGCTAAATGGACAAAGGAATCGTCGGAGCTTTGGGCGCCGCCAACGGAGCTGACTGGAATGCCGGTGATTGAATCTTTTTGCTCACGAAAACTTTTATCGAATAGATCTATCACGATTCTGTTAGGTTGCTCAAAGGTTGAAACAAGGCCCTCCACATCTGAATCACGAAACACTATTCGGACATCGGTGCCTTTATCGCCAAGGTCTTTGATTAAAACCCGTCTTATTAGCGACTCGTCGTAATCGTTGAAAGCGTCAAGAGCACTTGGGCTAATGCCGGGGAAATTCATATAAAGGGAGTTGTCTTTTTTCGACCATTCGTATTGGAACTTTGTGCCTTCAGGAAGTTTCAGCACCATCTGGCTGAAATTTGAGCTGGCTTTCATGTCATTCGCGAACGCGACCTCGGTAAATAGCGCAGACGCTATGATGCAAACTGAGAGCGCGATGGTGCGACTGACTTTAAAACTCCACTGCATCGAAGACCGTCCTTGGTTTCTCTGGTGTCGAAATTCTGGCGATGAAAATATTTCACAGTTCTGAGAAGCAAATGCCGTGCCAAAGTTTCCGAGCGGCAATTTCTTTATGGTTTATGGATTATTTTTGCCGGGAGGTGCCGAAAATTTGGCGAAACGGTTCGCTGCTGCGTCAGGGTTCTGACCATGGTGCCAATTTTTCGTCTTTAAGCGCGAGCGTTCAAATCAATTAAAAAATTAGTAATTACGGTATCTTGCAACTCTTTTGCATCGTGGTGCCGCGGTACGCCTCCCTCGTTTGAGCAGCTTGGTATGTTTGCAATTAATAGGTTTTTTCTAAAGTTTATTGGCGGTTTGCCGATCCCCGAATAGCTATGGGGGACGTGCTGTATGAAGCAAAATTTTCGGCGTATTGATTCGGGTGTGCGGCACGGACTAAGCCAGGAGTTCCATGGTCAGGCATTTCTTTCGCCTTCCGGCGTACCCGTACGTTACCGCGGTCTTGATGTGAGTCGATATGGACTCGGTTGTATTATCGTGGGTAACGTGCAGATGCGGGATGTTTTGTTGATTAATATTGGCGGCGCGGATCTGCACTTTGAAGTGATGTGGGTCGAGAGTCATTTGGGAATTGATAATACGTATCGTGCGGGCCTTCAGTGCCTGGATAGAATGTTAGACATACGACAAAGGCTACTAAACTTGGGATTTGTCACTCATCCTCTTGAAGATGAGTTTGTTGCTTAACTAATGATTTAAAATTTTTTGGTAAAACGTGACGACTTCGTGCCGTTGCGCTTGGGGTCAAAAGGATCTTTCTTGCCTCGTTCCTCGAATTGGGTCAAGATCTGGCCAAGATTAATCTTGTGGATCCGGTACCCTATGCCTGTTTTAAATCTCAAAAATGTCCGTTTTAGATACGCTCAAAATGCGCCAGATGTCTTATGCATAGACGAATTCGAGGTGGCCAAAGGTGAGACGGTTTTTATGCATGGTCCCAGTGGTTCCGGTAAGACGACCTTACTCGGTCTAGTTGCCGGCCTCTTCCATCCTGGTGCTGGATCCGTATCGGTTTTGGACCGATCAATCAATGCTATGACCTCATCTGAGCGCGATAGATTTCGAGCCGAACAGATTGGATTCATTTTCCAGGCCTTTAATCTGGTTCCCTATTTGAGTGTCATTGAAAACGTGACTTTACCCTGCCAATTTGGTCGTCGTGTATCTGTAGGGTTTACTAGTGTCGCTGATGAGGCGTCGTTTCTACTGTCCAGACTCGGGCTCCAAGGCTGCGAGCATAGCGATGTCACAAAGCTTTCGATAGGCCAACAGCAAAGGGTTGCCGCCGCTAGGGCGCTGATCGGCAGCCCAGGCTTAATCATAGCCGATGAGCCTACGTCGGCCTTAGACGCAGACGCGAGAGCGGACTTTCTGAAACTGCTTTTTGAGCAGGCTGAGCGCGAGAGCAGTTCTATTTTATTTGTAAGTCATGACCGCTCTTTGTCGAGCCAGTTTCACCGATCGCAGTCGCTAGAGTCAATAAACAGAGCACCATCCTCTCCTAAAGGGGGGCAAGGGTCATGAATAGTTTTCGCCTGGCATTAAAATCTTTATGGCATCGAAGAGTTGCAACGTTGCTTACAGTGCTTGCGATTTCACTGAGTGTTGCGCTGTTTATAGGGGTTGGAAAAACTAGGGAAGCCACTCGAGATGCTTTTAGCGGAGCGATCAGCCGGGTTGATCTTATTGTTGGTCCGAGGACGGGCAGCCTCTCGCTTTTACTTTACTCAGTGTTCCACGTCGGCGCACCCTCACATAATGTCTCTATGAGAGCGGTCGACTATGCAAAATCTCTGGAGTCAGTGGAGTGGGTCGTCCCATTCAGTTTGGGGGATGGCTATCAGGGTTTTCCTGTGGTTGGTACAACACCTGATTTTTTTACAAAATACAAAGTTCGCAGTGGCGAGTCGTTGCGATTTAGTTCTGGCGAGTCTTTCGACGCGCCAGATGAGGTTGTACTTGGCTCGGAGGTTGTGGCGTCTGGACGGCTGAAGCTAGGGGATCTCATAGTGCTCAGCCATGGTCACTCAGAGCATGGTGATGGTTTTGAGCGTCACGAGGATCACCCTTTTAGAGTGGTCGGTATTATTGGTTTCACGGGAACGCCCATTGACCGTTCGGTCTACGTTTCACTGGAGGGTATGGGTGCAATCCATCAAGAACCCTCCGCTGCAGATTCGTCCTCCACTAAAACGCATAAACATGAAGACTTAGATGATCACGATCACGACCATGACCACGGTCATGATCACGATCATGATCATGAGGCACACTCAAGTTTCGTCAGTAAAGATGGAAAGATCTTAGTTACTCAGGTCAGCGGATTTTTTGTTGGAGCAAAAAATCGTATGGCCTCCTTAGAGCTGCAAAGGCAACTTAATACTTGGACGGGCGAGGCATTGTCAGCCATTTTGCCTGGGGTGGCTATGTCGGAACTGTGGAAAAATCTCGCGATTTTTGAATCGGCCATGGCGATCATTAGCGCGTGTGTTGTGTTGACTGGTGTGATCGGGCTTTTTGTGTCCCTTTTGATTTTGAGCGGTCAACGCCGTCGCGAGATGGTCGTTCTGCGAGCCGTCGGCGCCGGGCCTAAAACAATTTTTACTCTTTTAGCTGGGGAGGCCGTCTTCATAGTGCTATTTGCAATCGTCTTAGGGATGGGTTTTATGCACCTAGGTCTTTTCATGCTGAATCCATGGATTGAAAAGAAGTTCGCAATTCATCTGGAGCTTTCGACCTTTAATTTTTACGACTTAATCTTTGCGGGGATTCTACTTCTGGTCGGAGCCATCGTGGGTATACTTGCCTCGGTGAGAGCATATCGCTCGGCGATGCATGATGGTCTGGCGACTAAATTTTAGTTGGTGATCTAATGCAGGATAATCAAAAAAATGACGTTCTAGTCGATCCAGAGGCCACGCCACTTTCCAAAAAGCTGCTGATTGGACTGCTTCTTACTCTTCCGGTGGTGGCGGTCATCATCTACGGCGTAACGCGCGGGGGATCGGATAAAAGTAGCGGTCGTGTTGTCGACTGGCAGATGTATAGAGAGTTTGACCCGCAGACAAACCAAATGCCAGACCGGCTCAGGGCCCTCGATGGCCAAAAAATCCGCTCACCCGGGTTTATGGTGCCTCTTGAGGACAATAGGGCCCGAGTATCAGAATTTTTATTGGTTCCCAACCCACAAGCCTGCATCCACGCCCCGCCTCCCCCCTCCAACCAGATGGTCTACGTGAGAATGGTGTCAGGGGATGCAAAAACCTTATTTGGTCCGGTTATGGTGGAGGGGATCCTTCGCGTGACCAGTCAAACCCATCAATATGGGACCGCAAGTTTCCAGATTTATGGGGAAAATGTGGATCCCTATCGGCCCGACTAGTTGGAGCTTTTAGATGGAAAGGCCCGACCCTGTACATATAAATAAGCCATTTTGGCAGCGAAAACTGCCGGCAGCCTAATTAATAAGCTTCTCATCTTCATTTTGGTGAACTATATCAACAATTACGTTTGAGTGGTGCAGGGATCGATTTTGAGAGTTTCGGCAATTAGGTGCTGTTGAAACCCCGCGTTTGGGCAGCTTACTTAATCACTCAGGCCCAGCAAGAAGAAAGGTTTGGAGCCATGCGTATTTTAGTCGTTGAAGATGATATGGTCATTGCCAATCTGCTGCAACGCGCCTTGCGCGAAGAAAACTATGCAGTTGATCTTGCTCACGATGGAATCGAGGGGGAGTGGCTTGCTACTGAAAACCCTTATGATCTTATTATTCTGGACGTTATGCTGCCGCGAAAAGACGGAATCTCGGTCCTGCAGACCTTGCGAATTGGAGGGGTCAAATCCCCTGTTTTGATGCTGACGGCTCGTGATGAGGTTAAAGACAAAATCACAGGTCTGGACGGCGGAGCCGACGACTATATGACTAAGCCATTTAGTTTAGATGAATTACTCGCAAGAACTCGATCACTATTGCGCCGCAGGATTAATGACTATAGCGGTTCAATTTTAGAAGTCGGCCACCTCAAGATTGATCCAGCTCGAAAAGAGGTGTCACGTGCGGGCCAAATCATAGAGTTAACAAGCAAAGAGTATGCTCTGATCGAATACATGGCGCGTAACGCAGGTAAGGTCGTGAGCCGTTCAGAATTGAGTGAACATGTCTGGGATATGGATTTTGAGCCTGCAAGTAATGTGGTCGACGTTTACGTCGGCTATTTGAGAGCCAAAATTGATAAGGGCTTTGATGTACCAATGCTGCGTACTGTCCGTGGCCATGGCTACATGCTCGATGTTCCTCAGTGATTTCTCGACAAAACGACTCTTTAATGAACAAAAGTAAACATGCAACGCGGATTTTTTCTTAAGTTTTTAGCTCGTCTGCCAATCAGTTTGAGATTGGCTGTGGGCCACGGTATTTTGATGATGGTGTTGCTGCCACTCGTCGGTTTCGGTGTTTACAATCTCGTTCGACGTGACCTGCTTAAATCCGTTGATGCCGCACTATTGGCTTCAGCAGAATCTATGCTGGTCAGTAAGGCTTCTGAAGGTGGCGTAAACGGCGGGCTAGATCAGTTTTTGTCCGATTTTTTGGGTGGACGCGACGTGAATGCTTACGCACGAGTTGTAGACTTGAGTGGCAACATTCGTAGTCGTTCAACACGCGACGATGTGTCATTGCCAATAACAAAAGCTGCAATGCAGCGCGCTGAGCAGGGTCTCCCAACATTTGAAACGTGGGAGCGCGAGGGTAAAGCGCCGTTTAGACAGCTGTCCATGCCAGTTATGATTGGTGGAGCGTTTGCTGGAACATTGGTTCAAGTGGGAGCCCCCCTTGATGCCACTTGGGCGACGCTATCTCAGATTCGAAACGTTTTCTATTTAGCGTTCCCTGCCATTCTCGTTGTTTCGATGATTGCCGGTTACATTATGGCCCGAAGATCTTTGGCTCCGGTGGATGGTATGAGGCGTGCGGCTGATCAGCTATCGGCCACAGATTTGTCTCACAGACTAGAAGTTCCCGATGTTCGTGACGAACTACATGATCTAGCCGAGACATTTAATCGGATGCTTACTCGTCTTGAGGACGCTTTTGAGAGACAGCGTCGATTTAATAGTGATGTGTCGCATGAACTTCGTACGCCGCTGACAGCCATTCGAGGCGAGGCAGAACTAGCGCTTCGCCGCGTTAGAAGTGCTGACGAATATCGATTGGCACTGGAAACGATTCAAAAAGAATCGATATCTATGGCAACGACCGTGGAGGATTTGTTGTTGCTAGCGCGTGCTGAAACCGGCGGTCTCCCCACAACTAAGTCGGAAGTTAAAACGCAAGACTTCCTTGAGGGTGCAGCCGCGAAAGCGGAACAACTTGGTAAGAAAAAACAGATCCAGGTCAAAATAGTAACGGAGCGGGCTCCAAAGGCATTCTTAGCGGCTGAAAACTATTTGGCTCTCGCTTTGGGGAATCTTCTTTCAAACGCCATCAAACACTCACCTGAAAGTGGACTCGTAACCTTGACGTGTCAGAAATCCCTATCCGGCGGCCTTACGTTTTCCGTGTCAGATCAGGGCGAGGGTATCCCGCAAGTTTTGCTTGAGCGAATATTTGACCCATTTTTCAGGGTAGATACTGCAAGAAATCGGATTGCAGGTGGTGTGGGAATTGGCTTGAGTCTTGCGAGAGCGCTCGCACGTCTTCATGGTGGTGACGTTCGTGCTGAGAGCGCCCAAGGGCGTGGTAGTAAGTTTCACTTAACCATCGCGCAGGCACTTCCAGCAACATCATAGTTTGTTTGATGATTTGAATGTTTTCCTCAGACAACGGCCTGCGTTTTCATCAGATATCCAATTGAATCACGCCCCTTTTCAAACTGCTTAGATTTGATTAGAGCAACATAGCTTTTAAGAGACTTTGAGTCGCTAGGTTCCCAAGTCTCAAACCAAGTTGAGATTGGAGTCTCACTGAGATCGGCTACGCTGGACAGGCTCACGGCCTCTGCGGGGTGTGTCGGCAGTATCTGTTCAGCTGTTGTCTTATCTGGCTGCACAACTTGGGCGGTTGCGACCAAACCCGATTCCTTAAGGAATTCTATGGACTCATGGACCCATCCAAAAGGAAGTTTCAAATCCTCTACAATTGATGTGACATCAGTCGGCTTGCCGTCACGAAATCTATCATAAATTGCGAGCAGCGTGATGCTTGGTAGGATAGTTCTAATCCCGAGATTGCGCTGGCCGTCAGCGCACGTATCAGTGGATTCTAGAGTTTTCTCCTCGTCCAGTGGGGGCCACCCAGTTTGCCAGCGCCAAGCAAATAGAGCACCAGACAACAAGATCACCCAACACAGATAAATCCAAAGTAGAAATATGGGAATCGCAGCTAGGGTTCCGTAGATAGTTTTGTAGCTGGCGAAACTAGTGACATAGGCGCCGTACCATTTGCTGATGACATAAAAAAGTGTTCCAGCCACCAGTGCGCCCACGCGCGCGGCGCGACTGCGCACCTCGCAGTTTGGTATAACTTTATAGGCAAGAAAAAAGATGAACGAAACGAACGCCCAGTTAAACAGCATTGATATGATGGGGACACTTTCGGCTCGGTCGGCAGCAGCAAGCGTTTTTTTTGTGATAAATGCCGTTGCTGAGTAGTTTGTGCTGAGTCCAATAAGAATACTTATTGAGAACATTCCAAGCGTGATGAATAACCAAAAGTATATAAATCTGGTTAGCGTTTTACGCGCCTGTCCCACCATCCAAATGCGGTTGAAAGCGTCTTCGATTTGGTGGAGCAGAATGACCAAAGTGACCAGTAGTCCTACGAATGCCGATGCGCCGATGCGCCGAAGGTTCAGATCCGAAATAAATTTTTCAAGATGTTCGACAACTAAAGTACCAGAGCCCGTGGCAAGGTATTTGAACAAAAATTGACGACCTTCGTTCATGAGGTTGCTGTTGTCGCCCAGCATTGGCAAAAAAAGTCCGAGTAGCGTAAAAATTGCAGCCAGACTTGGCACCAGTGAAAATAACGTCACGTACGCCATGGCTGAGGCTTGAGTGGTTAGTTGGCTTCTTGAGGCGTCCTGCCAGTAGATATTGATATAGTGAAAGCACGCATTCGCCCACGATGGCCATCGACTGCGATCAGTTAACGTAGCAAATAGATCAGACCTCAGTTTGCACCTCTCGTGGTGTATCTAAATGTCCAGATTTATCTCTTTATTCTCCCATAGCTCGTCGGTGTATTCACCCTCAAAGACGCGCTCTGGGTGGGATCATCAGCTCAAGCAGGCCTTTTTCGTAGTGGGTCCCCCTGAAGGCTGGATCATTGGGCGAAAAATCAAATCAATACAGATGTTTAGGTAACCTGAAGGGGTGTTAGTAAGCTGTGGGAAAGCTGTCGATAACGTGTGGGATCTTTGTGCATGACTCACAGCCTATACACAGCTCACCCAACTACGCCCGAAACATTATTCTCTCGAGGGGAATTCTAATGAGGGGTATCCGAAATGGACCAAGATCTTGCTTGAGCGTGGTTGCGTTGTCAAGGTGAAACGAAAAATTTTTTTGAAATAAAAATTCTCATAATGCCTGCTCAGAGACAGTCTGCATTTTGATACGTTCGGCACCGCAGATGCTGGGTGATTGTTCAATCTCGCTCTAGGCGCGCATTAGGCCTTCCTGCGTTTTTTTTGACCATAAGGCGCGTGGTCTAAAAAATAATCACTCTTTGCCAGCCTGCAAAAGAAACCCAGAGGACCAAAATCAAGCTGGCTACTTTGTTTTAGAGCTTCGTGGTATACTACATGCCATATCAAATTCGTTTATTTTCTGAGGGGAGTGACCATGCGAATTGACGTGTTGTTTCGGGTTTTGATCGCTTTAGGATTGTTGGCAACCTCTGGAAGTGCATTTGCTGCTCGCAAGTATGGTACGGCAGGTTGTGGTCTTGGTTCCATCGTTATGGGGCGCAACGGAAGTCAAATTTCAGCTGCCACGACAAACGGCACTGGTTATCAATCGCTGGCTATTACATCAGGTACATCTAACTGTAAGCCTGATAAAGTTGCGGTTGCCATGATGGAGCAAGAAACGTTTCTCGCCGCCAATTTAGTCGTTTTGCAAAAAGAAATGTCTCAAGGCGGCGGTGAATCTGTGGTCGCCCTAGGTGAAGCATTTGGATGTCAGGGAACTGCTCGCGATACAGCAGCTCAACTTTTGAGTGCAAATCACGAAGCTATTTTTGCAAACCCAGGCGTAGAGAAAATCCGTGATGCTGCCACTGAAATGCTGCAGGGTCATGCTGAAACAGCCCAGGGTTGTGATCGCCTTGTCATGTGATTGATTTGAAATAAACACAGCGAAAACCTAAAAAGGAAATTTTTTATGTTAAAAAAGTTGAGCATCATGATTGTTGGATTTGGACTTCTGGCATCGGCTGCTATTGCGCAAACAGCGCCAGAGAAAAAACCTGCTGCAGCCGGAAAAAAGGCTACCACCAAGAAGGCAGCGGCAGCGGCGGTTGATCCAGCATCACTACCTGCATACGGCATGGCGGGTTGTGGTCTGGGAGCCTTGTTGATCGAAAAGAATGAAATGTTTCCCCAAATCGGTGCCTGGTTCCTAAATGGGCTTTGGGGGCATCAGACTTCGGCCATTACCACAGGCTCATCAAATTGTAGCGATGATCCTCGCGAAGTAGCCCAAGTCGAGCAAGAAGTTTTTATTGTTGCGAACTTAAACAGCATTTCCAAAGAAGCTGTTCAAGGTTCTGGAAAACATCTTGACGCGCTCGCTGAAGTCTTCGGGTGCTCCGAGGATGGGACGTCGGCACTTCGCAATGTGTTCAAAGATAAGCATGATGTAATTTTTAGCTCTCAAGACTCCAAAGAAGTCCTTAGTACGATACGAAATGAAATAAAATCTAATCAGCAGTTAGCTGGTAATTGCAACCGCGCCTAGTTTGTTTGGTTTATGAGTGTAAAGTCTTATTTTGTAAAGTGGTTAAATTGGGGGGAGCTTGCGGCTCCCCTTCTTATTTTTTTTCTTTCTAGCCCATTTTTTTTAAGTGATTTGGAGGCATCAACCTCAACCGTCCGCGAAACGCAGAGCTCAAAAGAAAGATTTGCAGCTTTGGGGTCTTCCCGCGAGTGGAAGCGAATTCTTTTCTATCAAAAATCGCTCTTTGGCTTTGAGTCAGGGATGGTGGACTCGGATAGTTTTTATCTATCGCGAAACGGTAATCGCGATCCAGTAGCAGAACTCGAAGTCACACATGACGTCCTTCGTCGTAAAGGTTATCGTGTACCCAAATTAGATCTACCAGCAGCTTGTGCGTTTCCAGCTAGGCTTGATTTTTTGCTGCGTAAGAATTTGATCAAGCTTGACGACATTCCTGAGCGCGACTGCCCAGAGTTGGAGGCCTGGCTCTCGGAGCGTAAATATGAGTCGATGTGGCTAGTGTTTTCAAGTTGGTATCCTGCAAATCCTGCATCAATGTACGGCCACACATTTCTGAGGTTCAGACGGACTGATCGTGATAGTGATTTGCTGGACGATGCTGTAAATTTTGCAGCAAACGTCGATCAATTTTCTGGTCTGACTTATGTTTTTAAGGGTCTGATGGGCGGCTTCCCTGGTCGCTTTAGCATGATGCCATACCATTTGAAGATTAATGAGTATAACAATGTGGAATCTCGAGATCTTTGGGAGTACCGAGTATCAACAAGTCCGGAACAGATTCGACGAGTCATGCTCAGTTTAATTGAATTTGCCCCCCATTTTTTTGATTATTTTTATTTAGATGAAAACTGCTCTTGGGCCATCCTGAAAGTTTTAGAAACCGGCGATCCTTCCTGGGACTTTATGCCAGACTTTAAGTTCTGGGTTGTGCCGATTGACACCGTAAAGTGGGTCGTTAGTGATCTTGGAACAAATGTCGCGCAGAAAAATCGAATATCAATGCAGCAGAGGTTTTTACAGCGCTACGAAATGCTGGATGCAAACTCGAAGAAAGCCGTGCGCGACGTTATCAATAAAATGCATCAAGGGCTATCAGCGGACTTGGCAAATGCAAAGCTTGCGGGTGGTTTGCAAGATCAGGTCCAGCGGCGTCGTGCGCTAGATGCTTTGCTCGACTGGGTTGATTATCAGGATGCGGCTGGAACAGAAAATCGTCAGGATATTTCTCAGCTCAGAAAGGTATTGTTTAAGTTGAGAGCGGCTAATCCAGGCGCACCGGATGCTCTAGAGGAGCTGCCCGCGTCCAGCAACCCACTGAATGGCCACGGCTCAACTCATGCGCGACTAGGTATCGTTCGCCAGCCAGACGCAAGATTCTACCCCGCTTTTTCCTGGACTCCTGCTTTACACGAGCTGCTTGGTCCAACGACCGGTTATGCGAGAGGACTAGAGATTTCTATGTTTCGGATGGGTTTGTGATTGGATCATCGTAAGCACGATGTTGTGGTGAATGATCTGGGATTCGTGGGTGTCCGCGCGCTGAATCCTTGGACTGAGACAGAAAGACCGGCCAGTTGGTTCGTCGATTTAGGATATACTACTGATCATATCTGTCCGCACACTTCTAGAGGCTGTCAAAAATCGTCGGTTAGTTTTGGGCGCGGTCTGACGAAATCTTTACCTTTTGGAGCATACTTTAATGATGTGTATGCAGCGGCTTTTGTCTTCGGCGAGACGGGTAGGCTTCGTCGTCGAGACGATAAAGATACACTTTTTGTCGGCGCCGGACCAAGATTTAACCTTTGGTATGGAGATGATAATTTTCGGTTCACATATAATTTCACTGCCCAGCGCCTCGCGGATCAGCAACGCATTTTAGAGACCAAGTGGCAGCACAACGTGGCCGTCGGAGTCTCGCTAAATCAGCGGGCCGATTTGCGCTTCTCTTTTACTGAAGATAGTCACCTCCTCAAAGGCGCTACCCATAAGGGGCGATCATTTTCAATCATGGGCGGCATCTATTTTTGAGCGTAAGCCGCCACTAGTGCGCGAATGTCCTGATAAAGTCCAAGGCTTTTTTCCGGTACGAGGAATTCGATACCGCAAATGCGCCCGTATGACTTGGTTGGTCGACGTCAATAAATTCTTTTTGTTTGGTTCCAAGCGCGAGAAAGAGTTCACGGCCTAATTCATAGGGTACAACATGATCATTTTTGGAGTGGAATTGTAGAACAGGTATATCAATATATTTTGCGTCCTCTATCGGGGATAATTCGTCGGATACGAGAAAGCTCAGGGGCCACTGCAAGGGCCAAGTTAACCAAAATGAGCTCAGCTTTATGCGTGTAATACGGCGATATGATGAGAATGCGCTGTCGATAATCAATCCTGCGACGGGATTCTGCTTTGGATGCTGCCTCGCGTACCATGCTAGCGTGGGCACAGCAATGGCCCCTCCCAAGCTTTGTCCTACAACTACGATGGGTAGACCGTCAAAGTCCCTGTTCTCCCGAGTCCATTTAATGATCGCGCCCGAGTCTTCTATAGTGGCCGCTCTTGACGGCATTCCGTCGCTGTCTCCGTAACCTCTGTAATCAAACGTGATGACTTCGCATCCTGCTTTTGCCATCCATGCGACAAACGACATGTGGGTGCTACGATTCTCTGCGTTTCCATGTAAGTGGACGATCACGGCTGCCGGTTTAGATGTGCTTTTAAGGTGCCAAATAGCAATTTTTTCCCCGCTCGGGACAGAGATTTTTGTAGCAGCCCACGCGAGACCTAACCGATCTGGTGTGTCAATGAGTTCTTTCATCGGCTGGTAGAAAACCTGATTGCAGGACGTTAATAGACCGATTGCTATCAGAAATCCATTTAATGCTAGCATATTTAGCGTCTTCGACACGCATCCTCCGTTTGAACATGTTCTCCGAAGAAAATTTAGTCTACGGTCTCAGAAAAATGCAGTTTGTACTGACCAGAGTCCAAATTTTCGCATGGGTAAATAGCTGCCCAGCCGCTGGTGTCTTTGAACAGTCTAATACAGCGTATCGTTTTTTGATTGGTCAGGTAGAAAAGGTGACGGCGCCAAGCTGGCACGACAATGAGATCTCCTTCTTGCGCGGTAAACTTTACGCGCTCGTCAGCAGTCACATTTATTTCAAAAACGCCTTCGCCGGCTACTGTAAAACGAACTTCATCGTCAGTATGGTGATGTTCAACTGAAAATTTTGCCAGAAGCATTTCAAGATTTGGTGTCGATGGATCAAGAGCCACGATATCTTCCGTTACATACCCTCGCTCCAACTTAAGCTGCTCGATCTCATCTGCGTAAGTCGAGATCACGACATCTGGATTTTGATTCGTTAGAGATTTCACACCCCAACGTTCATACGGGATGCCATATTTTGTCAGTATTTGCTTTATAGATCCTGGGTCCGTTACCCGCTCGCCCCGAAACTCTAAAATAGCCATGTCACAGATGCTCCTTACGTTACCCATACGTGCCGCTGTAGAGCTCCTCATAGCAAATCCAGGTCTTTTGTTCTAGGGGGCTTAAGTCTGATGTCACGCTTCGAACATCTGGCATAGGGCTCATTCTTATAAAAGTCAATTATTACAATTAGTTAGTGACATCTTAGAACGCTCGAGGCCTCTTCGGTTTATGCCTCAAATCGCCAATGCCGATAACTCCCTTGAAGATTTTCTCATGTTGAATGCTAGAGGGGCTAACTCTTGTCAGATAACGGCAAACCAAAAAATTCGAACGACCTTCCGCCTGCTTTGGCTAATGAAACGATCGAGGATCTCAAAGTCGCAGTCATTAAGCCAGTGGGCGGTCACGATGCTGCAGGAGTAACGCCTACCCATACGCCCCATCAGGAATTACCTGCGTCAACAGGTTTGGCACATTACGGTCACAAGCACGCGGGGATGAACAAGCAAGAAAAGCAGGCCGTCGTCGATGAGTCAGAAGATGAATTGGCCACGTTTTTTCGTTACCGCCGACTTGCAGCCCAGAGGCGCTCTATCATCGTTTCTGTTTTGGCTCCGATCGGTAAAAGCATCGTTGTCGGTCTCATGCTTTGCGCGATCTTTGTTCTACTGTGGAACTACGCGACGATGATGCGTGTCAAATTCCAATCGGTTGGTGTCGAGCACCTGCAGATAAACTTTGCGGAAGTCGTCCCCGCTTGGACGAAAAAAGCTAAAAAGTTTAAGGAGCTGAATACAACGGAACTAGCGCAGTTTAATTCGCGAGGGGGCCGAACCGTCGAGCCTGTAGGTCAATTTAATGGGGATCCATTTGTGTCTTGGGTTCTGAGAGGTTACTGGGTGAGAGTGGAAAGGGCGATCATGCCTTTGTGCAAAAAATGGGAGGTTTCTGGAGATTGCAGTCGAAAGGCTTGGTATTTCGCTTACAAAGGATTTCGCGCAAGTTTGAGGCCCATTTCTAATTTTGATATGGCTCAAGTACAAAAATTACCAAAGATGGAGCAAGTGTTTCTTCTTTTTGCTATGTCGCAGTCCGTTATGGGACAGAGATCTGACGAGTTGTTTGATCAGGCCATGAAAGTAGCAGCCGGTGAAAAAAATCTCCAGGTCGCGATTCTTGATGCTCGGTTTAAGGGAATTGTTCGGGACAATCAGCAAATTTTGCTGGCACGCACTATGTCGCAGGCGGAGCAACTGCAGGTTGAATCGATGACAATGCTCAAGTGGCGAATTCTACAGTACGTTGTCAAATACGAGTCCCAAAAAAACAGGGCGAGTATCGCTCTTGATTCAAACGTTCGTAAGGGTTTTTTGGAGTTAATCCGCTCTGGTGCTCTGAAGTCTGACCCCGTCACCCTGGTGCTGGTAGCCAACACATTTATAAAGCTTGGCATGTCCAAAGAGCTCGCGCCGGTGACCGAAGCCGTAGCATCACAGGAGAGTCCCAAAGAGTTTGATCCTAATCTATACCGGGAAATTTCTATCGCATCGATAAGGACGCACATGCTACGTGGACAGTTGGCTGAAGCCATGAAACGAGCATCTGTTTTGCAGACGCAGCTTGGAAGGGATGCGATCAGCAGCCACCTAATGGGTTCAGCTCTTTTGGCAACGAAAAATGAGTCCAGCGCATCCGAGGCCGTGATGGCATTTCAGGCAGCCGTAAAAGGTCAAAATCTATGGCAATCACATTTAGGACATTTTTTAGCATTGACGCGCGCAGGAAAGCTTTCTGATGCTGCGCCTAAAATTCCCACTCTTCAGCGATTAAGTAATCCAGTCAGCTCGGTCTGGATAAAAATGGCGATTGCCGAGTACAATATGGCTCGTGCCAAGAAGCTCGGTCAGGCAACACAGGCAACGTTTAAAGTAATCACCAATGAGCTAGCTCCCATCTACGCGAGGCACCCGTCATGGCCAACTCTGGCGGAGATTTATTCCGAGGCCCTTCTGAAGTCCGGGCAGGTAGAGCTATCGCAGAAAGTCAGAACGGGAGCGGATCGGCTTGCTGACCGTGTTCGCTATGTTGCATCTGAAGAATTTTTGGTATCACCTCTTGGCCCCTATGCCCTCATGCGTTAGAAGATGCGAGTATGAGTTATCCCAAAACTACATTTGAGCTTCGCGTCACCTTTGACCCAAGTCAAAAGACTGCCGCTGCGACGAAACGACGTTTCATGGAGTGGCTCTCTGCCCACGGTGTTGATGAATTTGTAGAGGGCGTTATGGATGGTCTTGATATTGACCATGAGTACACAGGGCCAAACGAGCGCGATTTCTATGCGGAGCTTGGTGGCGAGTTGCTACCCGTTTCTGTCTACAAGTACAGTCGCGAGCTTTTAGAGGATTTGAAGCTGAAAATCGGGCGAGATTTTCCGCACGGCGTTAACGTCGAGATTCTTGCAATGGAAACAAGTGAATGGCTCGAAGGTTGGAAAGAAAGCTTTAAGCCAATCGAGACAAACCTTTTTTATATTTTCCCACCATGGGACTCCCAAAAAAAGCCCAAAAATAAGATACCCATCGTTATCGAGCCAGGCATGGCGTTTGGAACTGGGCAGCATGCCACGACACAAGTAGTCATCCATGCGCTCGAAATGCTGATTTCCAAGAATAAAGATTTTCAAAATTGGCGCTGCATGGATGTCGGCACGGGAACCGGAATCCTTGCTCTTGCTGCCCTAAAAATGGGTTTTAAAACCGTTGCTGGTAGTGATATTGATCCAGATGCTGTCACGGCAGCCATCAATAATGCAAAGCTTAATCACATTGAGCTACCCGTTTGGCAGGGCAGTTGCCCGGTAGACGGTGTCCAAAGTCGCGCCGAGTTTGAGCCTCCATTTGACCTAGTCATTGCAAATATTTTGTTTGTCGTTCTTAAGAAAATTATTCCCGATCTCGCGAGGATTACTAAGACCGGGGGTCTATTGATTCTTTCAGGTCTTTTGACCGAGGACTCCGCCGAAATGAAATCTCTAGCTGACGAGCGAGGTTTAAGCATTGTTAGTCAAAGTGAGCTTGAAGGTTGGAGCTGTATGACTTTTCAAAAGACCAGACAATCTCGAGGGTAAATGGCACACCAGTATAGATTTTTTGGACAAAAAGACCCATCGGGAGCTTGGAGGCTCGAAGATGATGAGGCTCATCACGCCATTAAAGTGCTTCGACTTTCTGGCGGCGAAGTGATTGAGCTAGTTGATGGTAAAGGTACGGTTGCAACCGGTCGTCTAGTTTTGGAGTCTAAATCCAAGGCAGCCCTCTCCGACGTTTCTGAAGTTTTCACGCCAAAGGATCCCTTTTGTAGGTGTATCCTGCTGGGTGCCTTAAAGCCCGGTGATGTAGATGATCTGATTGCACCAATCGTTGAGCTTGGCGCAGATAAGCTAATCATTTTTCACCAAGCTGATACGGCGCAGTATCGGACGTCCGACTCGGCGCTGGAACGGTGGCAGCGACTTGTAAGGTCAGCAGTTAAGCAATCAAAACGTCCGTGGAATGTTGAGATTAAGCACGCTGGTAGCCTCGCGGCAGCGCTTGATTTGACCAAGGACTTATCCCATCACTGGATTCTCTTGCCTGAAGCTAAGGATGATCTCTTAAGCTTTTTGCCAGGTGTTACAACCGGGCGAGGGGTGGCCGTTCTCATCGGTGGTGAAAAAGGTTTTACCCAGACCGAGCAAGATCAGGCGTTGGCCTTAGGCTACAAGCCGGTAAGGCTTGGTCCTTATGTACTTCGGGCTAGGACAGCTGCCCAAGCGGCCGCCGTTTTTTTAGGCATGATGCCCCGCTCCTAAAAGTGCCCCCTAATCATCTATAAATCCATATGATTCTCTTTTTAATCTCGGCGTAGCCTGCTACAATTTCAAGCAATAGACCCTCAATACTAACTGCAGGTAATTAAAGACCATGGGATCGATCAAAGGCCGTCGCGGTGGTGTACGCTCAAAACTGGTGGAGCCCTACTTTCAAATTAAGTTGGGACTGATGTTTATCATCGTCAACCTGCTATTTTCGGTCCTATTTGCAGGTGTTGTCTGGTGGGTTCTCTCGGACGTTTTTGAGTCCCTAAAGACCTACTTTGAATTAACAGGTGGTGATGCAACGTTGACGTTGGGTAAATTATCAACGCCTTTGATCTTGGTTGGAGTTCTGGTGCTTGCGTTCGTTGCCACGACATTTTACGTGGCCGTTCACTATACCCATAAAATCTACGGTCCACTCGTGTCCATCAATCGTTTCATTGATGAGATGGTCGAGGGCCGAAGCCCATCCAAACTAGCTCTTCGGGATGGCGATGAGCTTCAAGACTTGGTGCTTAAGCTCAATGTCCTTGCAGATAAGTACAAGGCTACTAAGTAATTCGAGTTGGCCAAAATAATCGACAGTCATGACGGCGGTCTCCTAAGAGCCCAGATCCGTTACGGGAATTAGAACAATTTATTGACGGCAAAACCCCGGCAACCCTTGAACTTTCTGGGGTTTATGGCAATCTGTTGGGTGATGAAACGTGAGAAAGGACGGCCTAGCCCTATGACAACAAAGCTCCACAAAAAAGCCAAAAAATCTGCAAAGAAGTCTCCCGCAAAAAAATCTAACGCGAAAAAAAGCGCGCCCAAAAAATCAGTCAAGAAATCATCTGGGAAATCAAAAGTCAGCGTTTGCGCTACGCGTCCCGATGTCGTGGCAAAGCATTATCAAAGTCTTCAGTTGAAGTTTAATGAATACCGCAAAGCCCTTGGTCGCGGATTAACACTTGGCGAGAAAATTCTTTTCTCACATCTAGATAATGACTCTGACGTAAAGTCTTATGTTCGAGGCAAGAGCTTTATCATGCTTCGCCCAGACCGTGTTGCTATGCAAGACGCTACGGCTCAGATGGCGATCTTACAATTTATTCAGTCCGGCAAAAAACAAGTGGCCGTACCGTCTACAGTACATTGTGATCACTTGATCGTGGCTCGCAAAGGTGTCGCTAAAGATATGAAAGTCGCTAATCACGACAACGAAGAAGTTTTTGATTTCCTCGCATCGGCTAGCAAAAAATACGGCATTGGTTTTTGGAAACCAGGCTCAGGTATCATCCATCAAGTGGTTCTTGAAAATTACGCCTTCCCAGGTGGTCTTATGATCGGCACTGACTCTCACACGCCAAACGCCGGCGGCCTTGGCATGTGTGCGATTGGTGTGGGTGGTGCTGATGCCGTAGACGTGATGGCTGGAATGCCTTGGGAGCTATTAAATCCCAAATTCATCGGCGTTAAACTCACAGGCTCTCTTTCAAGCTGGACGTCACCAAAAGACGTCATCTTGGCTCTTTGCGGTAAGCTTACAGTTAAGGGTGGAACCAACAAAATCGTTGAGTACTTTGGCCCAGGCGTTAAATCTATTTCTTGTACCGGCAAAGCGACGATTACGAATATGGGTGCAGAGCTAGGAGCTACGTGCTCTGTATTCCCATACGATGAGCGCATGGGTACGTACCTTCGTACTACGGAGCGCTCTGCTTTGGCAGATTTGGCCGATCAATATAGCGCACACCTAAGAGCAGATGACGAGTGCGAGCGTAATCCTGAGAAATACTACGATGAAGTGGTTGAGATTAACCTCTCAGAACTTGAGCCGCAGATTGTTGGTCCGCATACGCCTGATCTTGCAAGGCCAGTGTCAAAGCTAGCTGCTGAAGTAAAAGAAAAAGGCTACCACGACCGCATCTCGGCATGCCTTATCGGCAGTTGCACGAACAGCTCCTATGAAGACATCTCGCGAGCGGCCAGTGTCGTCAAATATGCGATGGAGCAGGGTCTTAAGGCTAAGACTCAGTTTCTGGTCTCTCCAGGATCAGACCAAATCTACAACACCATGAAGCGTGATGGACTTCTTAAAGTCTTTGAAGACTTTGGAGCTATTGTTATGGCCAATGCGTGCGGTCCGTGCATTGGACAGTGGAAGCGTGACGACATGAAAGACGGCACTCCAAACTCCATCGTGACCAGCTTTAACCGTAACTTCCGGGCTCGTAACGATGGCAACGCCGAGACATTAGGATTCATCGGCTCACCTGAAATGGTTGTAGCTTACGCCATCTCTGGAAGCCTTAGCTTTAATCCCGCCACGGATTATCTAACCAACAAAGCTGGCCAAAAAATTCGCCTGCGCGCGCCCATGGGAGCAGAGCTTCCTATGACGGGATTTGCTAAAGGCCTAGCCGGTTTTGCAGAGCCTGCCACTGACGGCAGCAAACTAAAAGTAACGGTCAGCCCTAAGAGCCCAAGGCTGCAGTTACTGGCGCCGTTTACCGCTTGGGATGGTCAAGACTTCGTTGAGCATCAATTACTTCTCAAGACTAAAGGCAAAACCACCACCGATCACATCTCTCCAGCAGGTAAGTGGTTATCCTTCCGCGGTCACTTGGATAAAATCTCTGACAACATGTTCCTTGGCGCAACCAATGCCTTTATGGAAAAAGACATCGGCAAAACCAAAAACGCTGTCACAGGTGAGGTAAAAACAGTCTCCGAAGTAGCTCGTGATTATAAAAAACGTGGAATGCGCTGGGTTGTCGTCGGTGATGAAAACTACGGTGAAGGATCAAGCCGTGAGCATGCAGCCATGTCTCCAAGATTCTTAGGCGTGAGTGCAGTCATCGTAAAAAGCTTTGCTCGTATCCATGAGACAAACCTTAAGAAGCAGGGTGTCTTGGCTTTGACGTTTGCTAATGTCTCAGATTACGAGAAGGTTAGAGACGGCGATAAGCTCTCCGTTCGTGGGCTTTCAAGCCTTGCTCCCGGTAAGAACTTGACCGTAGAGATCACCCATAGTGATGGATCTAAGGATAAGTTTGACGCCAAGCATAGTTATAATGCCGAGCAGATTCAGTGGTTTAAGGCAGGCTCTGCTCTGAACCTCATGAAGGACTAATCGGGGCCTTGAGGCTTCTTTGCAAGACCCCCAAGTCTTTGAATGACTTGGGGGTTTTCTTTCATTGACACTTCAGATCCATAAGCCTATAACTTGCCTTCCAATTGCCGCGGGGTGGAGAAGTTGGTATCTCGTCGGGCTCATAACCCGAAGACCGTAGGTTCAAGTCCTACCCCCGCTACCAACATAAGTACCGGCTCTGATTGATGAAATCAGGGCCGTTTCTTTTTTGGGCAGGGGCAAAACAGGCTCCGATGGCAAACAAATGGCAAACATGAAAACGAAATCAAAACTGACCACAAATCGGCGCTTATCTGTCATGGAATTTTCGGAATTGGTCTGGAGGAAATCATGGTATATACTGGTATATACCGGAAGCTATAGCCCATGTCCCTACTCGAACGAGTCGTTAACGCCCTAAATAAAAACAAGATTCCCTACGCCATCGTGGGCGGGGTTGCAGTTGCGCTGCATGGTGCTCCCAGAGGCACGGTCAACATAGATATTGTGATTAGTCATAAATTGCATTTTTTTACATCACTTGAAAAATGCCTCAAGGATTTGGGTTTTATTCCCCGCCTTCCTGTTACTGCAAGCGAGATTTTTAACTTCAAGGACGAATACATCACTCGTCGAAATCTCGTCGCCTGGAGTTTTTTTAACCCTGCCAACCCACTCGAAGTGATCGACATAATTTTGACTCATGATCTTGATGATTTGAAAACAGTGAATAAAAAAATGGGACTTTCTACGCTCAAGGTTCTAGCGGTTGAGGATTTGATTCAGATGAAGAAAAAATCGGGGCGCCCCCAGGACCTCGAGGACGTGAGGGTCTTAAAGGAGCTCAGAAAATGAAAAAATTAAAAGAAAAACTACGTAAAAAGGGGAGCGTGAACAAGAAGGCCGAGCATTCGAAAAGGCCCATTCAGCTAGCGAGCAAATCCCAGTTACTTGATCAAGATTTGGACGATGTTACCCCGATTGTCCAGTTTCTTGAAGACTTCCGAGCTATGACAGATCCTAGAGCGCAGCAAAAAAGCAAATTAATCAGTATGAAAATACCTGAGCCAATGCTTGCAGCATTTAAATATAAATCTGCTCGGTCAAAAACCCCGTATCAGACAAAGATCAAACAACTGATGGCCGAGTGGCTTATGAGCTCTGATTGATTTTTCTCAGCTGCGCCTCAGCAGAGTTAAGGCTGAGCACAACACTACGTGTTGTCCCCTCTGCATGACTCTCTAGCGTGCCGCGGCTAGCCTTTCCGAGTTTCTCTGCAATCGCTAGATCAAGGCCTCTAGTTTTGCGACTACCTTTAAATAAGTGTAACGGGTCATGAGGCATCGCGTGTTTGGCGTCTATGGGCATCAGAGTCATATTCATACTCATACGAATAAAAACTTTATTGCCGGCCAGATCTGATGTGACCGAGATTTTACTATTGGGATTATGAGCTTCGTTCGAGGACATCAGATGGCTTAGGATGTTCATGAAGATCTGGATCATTTGTTGAGGCATACCTATATATGTTTGAGGATTTATTACCACCTTACGCCGAGCTTACCGCCCAGCGCGAAACGACGTACGCTGTTTTTACCTTCGAGGCCCGCAAGCGTATAGCCCGTTTGGAATATTGGATACGCCTGATTCGAGTAGCCCTGCCATCCGAGAAGCAACGATGTCTCACGTGCTGTTCTCTTTGATGCTTTCAGCCGTTTCCGAAGCCACCTCTTGTTTCAGGTGATTGAAATCTATTATTCGGAATCTGAAAGCTGGCACTTGCGTAGGACTGAACAGTTGTAATAAAAGCACGGCCAATAGCGTCGAAACGAATTTTTTCCACAGCAAGATGTTTTATTATTTATATAGTGAATAGGAAAATCCTTGCAGAGTGTGCTTAGGGAGTTGGGCGATTTCGTGTTTTCCAAAAGTATTTTACGAACTGGTCATTTACATGAGCTGATTTTAATAAGTATTCATAATTACGAGTCTAAACTGGGCTATTTGCTCTTTTTTCCTGGCAAATTTTGACTAGGAGAGTCCCTGCTAAGTCGTTCAAAATCAATTTAATGGGCTAGTCGCCGATACACAAACCATGATGATCAAAAATTCGAAAATTTTTTTAGGTCTCCTTATTTTTGGTATGTGCTTAAGCCTTGTCGGCTGCAAGCAGCGGACGACAGACTCCAAGTCGATCAAAAACAACTTCAAACTAGACCGCCCGTCAGAGCCTGTTGTGAGCGCTTTAACGTCTGGCAAGGAGCAACGACTCTTGGTGGTCGTCAAGCATGACGAGAAAACACTTGGTTTAAGCGAGACGTTGCAGGCTTCCTCTTCTGAGGCTGCAATCACGGCGAGAGCGGTGAAATTTCGCACGCTCAAACAAGTAGTGGTTGACTCTGCAAGGAGTAAAAAAATTCAGATAGAGGACTCTTATAGTCATCTTCCCGTCCTCAAAGTCTTTGCAACGGGTATGAATGATCTTGTAGCTCTAGCAAACGACCCCAATGTCGCAAGCATCTCTGAGGACGTTAAATTCAAGTTTAATTCAACAGCAAATCTTAATCTTATAAAGCAGCCGGAAGCTGCGTCCAAAGGGTTCTTGGGCGCAGGCACATCGGTGGCAGTTCTTGACACAGGTCTTGACTATAAGAGAACTGCTTTCGGTTCATGTACAAGTCCCAATACCCCCGCTAACACTTGTCGCGTGGCGCATGTCCAGGACTTCGCGCCGACTGATAATACGTTAGATGATTCGACCCTACATGGTACTAATGTTGCTGGTATCGTCGCGGCAGTTGCTCCGGGAGCTAAATTAATCGGACTTGATGTGTTTGATGGTGATGGTGCCTACGGGTCTGACATTATTGGTGCGATCAATTGGGTGATTGCTAATAAATCAAAATACAACATTGCCTCGATGAATATGAGTTTTGGTGGATACGGTTTTAACGACTGCATTGGCGGTAGTCTTTCGGTCGCGATTGGTTCAGCACGAAATGCTGGGGTACTTACGGCCGCAGCTGCGGGCAACATGGGGTCCATCTATCTTGATTACCCGGCATGTTCGCCAAACGCTGTTTCCGTGGGCGCTGTCTTTGATAGCGATATTGGTACAGTGGATTTCGGATGCACAGAAAAACAGGTCTCATCTCCCGATAAAATCGCCTGCTTTTCAAGTTTCTCTAATGAACTAAAACTATTTGCCCCCGGAGTTAGGGTTACGGCAGCCGATGTCACCATGTCAGGTACAAGTCAGGCAACACCACATGCGGCCGGTGGTCTAGCTGTATTGAAGTCAGCGTTTCCAAGTGATACGCCTGCACAGCTACAAGATCGACTAGTCGGCACAGGGAAGATCATTACTCATCCGACTTATCCATTAGTTAAAATCCCACGTCTTGATTTGGCAGCAGCGGTCGGTCCGAGGTGTCAGTTTGTGTTACCGCCAGAAATCAAAACGTTGGAGCCATCTCTTGAAGTGCCTCTGAATACAGGATCGGGCTGTAAGTGGTCGGTTGCATCCGATGCTAGTTGGGTCACTGTGGCAAGTGGCAGTGGCACAGGCCGTGGCAACTTTGGGTTGAATTTTGAAAAGCCTTTAACCACAGAACGCTCAGCCAATATCACCATCACCGGAGACGGAGCGAAAGTTACCGTAAAGGTCATTCAGCCACCGGATACGGAAGCACCAAGAGGGTCTTTTGCCATAAATGGAAATCGTGGCAATCAATTTACGTCTGTGCGAAGAGTCACTCTCGTCTTTAATGTTACAGACATCAGTGACATTGATTCCATGTGTGTTTCAAATACGATGTCTTGTAGCAATTTTGTGCCATTTTCCCAGTTTTATCAGTTTGATTTAAGTGCCGGTGATGGTCTCAAAACGGTTTATGTATTACTTCGAGATAAATTAGGCAACACAACGAAGCCAGATCAGGCAATTAAAAGCACCATTATTCTAGATACAACGCCGCCAACAGGTGGGCGTCTTCTGACCACGCAGTCATCTGTAGATAGACATATTGATTTAGAGTGGAATGGCTTTACGGATAGTGAGACGGAAGTTAAAAACTATACACTCGTATATTCGGCAGTAAAAACGCCTGTGTCGTGCACAGAAGGTGATGTGATTTATAATAGCTATGGCCGCTACCGAACTCATGGGCCGCTTAGCCCTGGGACTTATTACTACCGAGTCTGTGCGCAAAACGCAGTGGGTTTAACCTCAAGTGGTGTGACGGCGACGTTTACGCTTGCGCCAGTTGACGTGACCCCTCCGGTTGGATCTGTCAGGATTAATGCTGACGCGTCGTTTACGCGCTCTACTAGTGCGAGTCTCGCCATTCAAGCCACGGACCCAAGCGGGGTTGTGAGGATGTGTGTGAGCACATCAGCCAGCTGCTCGAGCTGGGAGAACTTTGCTACTACAAAATCTTTTTCTCTACCAAGAGGCGAAGGGCTTAAAACCGTAAACGCCTGGTTTGAAGACGGTCGCGGCAATCGAAACACAAGCCCCGTGAGAGATACCATCGTTTTGGACTCGGTCGCGCCGTCGACTGGTCGACTCACAGCTCGTGCGCAGGGTAAAAGTGCTGTTTTATCATGGGCTGCTGGATCAGACGCTAACGGTGTATCCAGCTATCGACTAGTTTATAAGCGAGGTAGTGCAGCACCGAGAACGGCATGTGCCGACGGTATAACAGTACCTGTGTCTGCAGGTGCTTTGAATGCAACAGTGCCAAATCTTGTTTCGAGGACGGTATATGCGTTCAGAGTGTGCGCTGTTGATAACGCTGGAAACATAGGATCCGGCTCTACTGCTTCCGTAAGGATACCCTGATTAAAGCTATATTCACTAATCTTAAAATACAAACCCCAGAGTGCCGTAAGCCGAAACGGATGTGGAATCGGAGACGCTTTCGCTGAAATAGACGGGAACTTGGATCTCGCCGCCTAGAGTCAGACCAGAGAAGTTTTTCTCGAAAGCAGCCCTCAGTTCTGCATACAGCCCGGATTTTGTGTCGGACGATTTGTAGCCGTTTCCGATACCAAATAGTGGGGGAATGGTGACACTAGTCGTGACTCGGCCCACGCCCACACGACCACCCAGTCGAATGACCGATTCAGAACCAGCATAAGCTGCATACCCCGCGCCAGCCGCCATCCTAAAAAACGTCGCCGAAAATAGTTCTCCGCCCCATTTCACATAGTCGATACCACCATCAAAAGCGACTTTTTCGCTGAGAGGTATCGTCGTGGCGGCCCCGGTAATGAATGCCGAATCGTCATTAAGAAAAATGCCCAGCAACGCTCGTGCAGTTCTTTTTGAGGCCATTTGGTTTCCGGAGCCGGATTCGGTTTGCTGAGCGAGAGACGTTTGTAAACCGAGAGGAAGGACGGACAGAGCGCCACCGAGTAATAACGCGCGGATGGGCTGGATTTGTTTTTGGCTAAAAATAGGATTCATGAGCTTTCCAAAGTTTTCAAGAGAGCTCATTCTAGCATGCGTTGAGACTTACTTCTTTTGCAAAATACGAATAAGCGCGCCCACGGTGTGCTGCTTTTCAAGATGATGTCTCAATGGCCTATTCAAATCGACTGTATAGTGGTTGACGCGGCCTACTCGTTCTCTGATGAGATAACCTGCGTCTTCAAGTTCCATAACGATCTTTTGAACAGCTCGCTCAGTGATGCCGACCAAATTGGCGACTTCTCTCAAAACAATCTCCCCTCGGGAGGCGATAACTAGCAGGACATGGAGGTGATTGGTCAGGAAAGTCCATTCCCGGGTGTTTTCTGTTTCGCTCATGATCGCCCCCTTTCCATGGTCATATTAGCATCTTACGACTGCCAAGTCAAGAATCCTAAGTAGCGAATATTAAATAGCGAATTAAAATATGCGATAAACATTGCGTATGTTGAGGTTTGTTGATATAGTCATTCTCGTGAAAAAGAGAGCGCCAATTTAGGGCGCCCAACCGTTTGGTAAAAACAGGTCTAGCAGACGTACCTAGCTGAGGAGGGTAACCAAAATGAATCGACAGGGGTTAGGCGTAAGATTAGTCCACTGGACGCTGGTCACGCAGGCTGTGTTAGCTGTGGCCTTGTTTGCTTGGGAGGCGATGAACGGAGCCGGAACCTTCACAGTTCTAAGAGGCATGGTCGCTGGTCTTGATTTGAACTTGTCGTTTAGAGTGGATGCATTGTCGACTGTCCTATTTGCGATGATATCGGTTCTGGGAGCTGTTATTAGTCAATACTCCCTTCGCTATCTTGACGGCGAAGAACGCCAGACCTACTTTTACAAAAATCTATTATTCACAGTGACAGCGGTCTCGTTGCTGGTGCTTTCAAGCAACTTGATCATGTTCTTTCTTGCCTGGTGTCTTTCAAGTATTGGTCTGCACCGACTCTTGTTGTTTTATCCACAAAGACCGCTTGCTGTTGCTGCAGCGCGCAAGAAGTTTTTAATCAGCCGCCTTGGAGACATTTTCCTTTTGGCAGGCTTTGCCATCTGCTACAGCGTTTTCAAGTCGTTTGAATTTGAGCGCATATTTGCGCTTGCGGCGGACCAAACGTTTGCCATGGCCAATGGTTCTATGATTGCGGTATCGGGTGTGTTTCTGGCTCTAGGTGCTATGGCTAAATCGGCCCAGTTCCCACTTCATTTTTGGCTTCCTGAAACTATGGAAACTCCAACGCCCGTGTCTGCTCTCATGCACGCAGGTATCATCAATGCAGGTGGGTTTCTTATTATCCGGTTAAGCCCTCTTTTAACCCATGTTGAGCTGCCACATCTTATTTTGACTTTGGCGGGAGCCGTGACGGCCGTGTACGGTGCTCTCGTAATGATTACGCAAAACGACATTAAGAAGAAGCTTGCCTACTCGACGATTAGTCAGATGGGCCTGATGATTTTTGCCTGCGGTCTTGGCGCGTATTCGATAGCTCTGTTCCACATTATCGCCCATAGCTTCTATAAGGCTTACGCCTTCCTTTCCACGGGTGATCTGATTGTGGAGTCTAAGAAGTCGGCACTCCAGCTTGCACCTTTTGGTGTATTGTACAGTGCTATTGCAACTGTTGCCGGTTTAGCTGTGCTGTATTACGGGGTCGTCTACCAGAACGGTACTCACTTCTCTTATTTTGCCTACGCAGGCCTACTCATCATTGCTTTGATGCAATGTGTTGTGGCTTTGCCAAAGAGTGACTTTTCGCGTCCTCGATATTTTGCATCGATTGCAGGCATGATGTTTTTGGCTGTGGCAATTTATGCTGGTATTGAAATCTACGTGAACACTAGGATGGAAGGCCTCGTAGCCGATACACTTGATGTAGTGACACTTAGCTCACCCATTTTTGCGGTGTCTGCAGTATCTATTATGATTTTCGGCGTTGGGTTTCACCTGGCTGGCAAGCTTTACCGCCCAACCGATGCGTTTTCTAAACGCCTATACGTTCGCCTATGGAATGGCCATTATTTTGGTCAAAAATCTTCAAAAGTGCTTTCTGCCGTATGGCCAGTACAGAGTTAATTAACTTAACTTGCAGAAGAGGGGGTCTTAATTATGTTTGACGTCAAAACGGAAAAAAATAACGTGAAATCAAAAGCGAAACAACAATCCTGGAAGCCTATAAAGACAACGCTAGATGAGGCGCTGACGGTGTCAACACCGTCTTGGCCCTTGCAGAACACTGTCGCAGTGAATCCTTTCTGGTTTCGTCGCGAGCAGAAGTTTGAGGATGTGATTAGTGACCTTTACAAAGTTATCCACAAAGGTCTCTATATGCCTGTGGAATATTATCTTGAGCGCTACGCCAATGGTGAAATTTCCCAAGCCGGCTTGCAGTCATCCTTGACGAGATTAAGTAAAAAGTGGCCTGGCGTACCAAGTCAGATTGGGGAGTTTCTCAAAATTAGTCAAACCGAGCGTTTAGCGAGGCAAAAATTCAAATCTCTCGGCGACTACCTGGATGAAAAATTTGGGGTGGGGGTGTCTAAACTGCTTTCCGCAGAAACATCACGTTACGCGGCCGCTTACTTGGATAGCCGCCAGGCCCTAGCAGCTTATCCTTGGCGTGATCAGGATTTTTTAAGTGGTTGGCTTGAGGCCAGTCAGTTTGATCAGAGTATTGAATCCCAGGGACTTTGCCGTCTTTCCGCGGTCACAGCCAAAATCAAATCAAAGAAAGCACCAGACGTGATTGGCGAGATTTTCGAACTACTGGCTATTAGTGACGCGCAATGCCAACGCCACATTCTGGAACGAATGGCTGTGAGTGTTTTGGGTTGGATGAGTCAATTTAAGTATGTTGAGTGGCAAAAAAGTCTTGGATACGCCATGGAGTCACGAGCGGAAGCCGCCGATCTTTTGGCTGTAAGGTTGATTTATGAGCTTGCCGCATATGAATCCTACAAAACTAAATATCCAAGTGCCATGGACGCATGGCGTACACAAGTCATAGAATTTGAGGAAAGTGTATCGGAATCGGCTCATCGCACGCCGGTCGAGCTGGTCTGGCAGGCTGCATTCGAGGAAAGCTATCAAAAGCACGTCGCGTCCGATCTCTACACGGGGCCTTTAACCACTCAAGACGCTTCGTCAGGTGTTGATGCTCAAATAGCGTTCTGTATCGACGTGCGCTCAGAGATGATTCGCAGGCATATCGAAGCCACGGATGGGCGCCTGTCGACGATTGGCTTTGCCGGATTTTTCGGTGTTGCCATGGACTACAAGAAAATTGACGAGAAAGAAGTCGGTCACCGTTGTCCAGTTCTTTTGACTCCAGCCTTGACGGTGAAAGAGACCTCAAAAGATCAAGGACATAAAGATGTTTCCCGTAAGATCACGAGAAAGCTCACGTTGTCGTACTTCAAGGCTCTGCGAAAGGCGCCATTGTCGTCTTTTGCCTATGTGGAAATGCTGGGAATTCTCGCGCTAAAACCCATGATCACGCGAACGTTACGATCCATGGCGGGCCAGCGGAAGGTTGACAAAGTGCCAGGCAGATTTAATTCAGTTAAATACACGCCAGACATGTCTAGTTGTTCTCCGATGTCGGGTGGAGCACTCAGTGCTGACGATTTAGCCGGACGAGCTGCCGGTATTCTCAAGCATATGGGTCTTCGCTCTGGCTTTGCTCCACTTGTTATCGTCGCTGGTCACGGTAGCCACACAACTAATAATGCGTTTGGCTCAGCTCTTGATTGCGGTGCCTGTGGTGGTCATGCGGGTGATGTAAACGCTAGAGTGCTTGTCGAACTGCTCAATGACCAAAAAGTCAGAGACGGTCTACCAAAGCATGGCATTAATTTGCCGAAGGAAACTCACTTCGTAGCTGCCGTCCACGAAACCGTAACTGATGACGTCTACTTACTTGATGAGGAGTCGATCCCTGCAGCACACCGCAAATCTGCAGAACGAATCAAGCAGTCATTGGCTTTAGCTGCATCAAGAGCCAGGGTTGAAAGACAGGGAGCAAGGTCCCAGTTTATGGCAGACCCTGCGGCGCGTCGAGCGATCAACTGGTCGGAAGTTCGTCCAGAGTGGGCGCTGGCTGGTAATGCTTGTTTCATCGTTGCGCCACGCATGCGAAGTAAAGGCATGAACCTCGGTAGCCGCTCATTTCTTCATGACTACGAATATACGAAAGACGAAGGTTATGGGACTTTAGAGCTGATTATGACGGCCCCTATGGTCGTAACAAATTGGATCAATCTACAGTACTTTGCCTCCACGGTGGCTCCGGATGTGTACGGAGCTGGTAATAAAGTTCTTCACAACGTCGTAAACGAATGCGGCGTGGTCGAGGGTAATGGTGGCGATCTGAGAGTTGGTCTTCCACTCCAGTCTGTTCACGACGGGTCAAAATTCGTCCACGACCCATTAAGGCTTAGTGTCTTCATAGAAGCTCCTCGGGATGCGATGGAGGCTATTATCAACAAGCATCAAGTCGTTCGAGATCTCGTTGATAATGAGTGGCTTTATCTTCTGCAAATCAACAGAGATGACGGACTAGTATACGTGAGACGCCCAGGCGGTGTTTATGAGAGTGTGAGTTAGCTCTTTTAGCTCCATTAGACAATTCTGCTCTAAAATCCTACCCCCATTTTTTGGCGCAAAGATCAAAAAATGGGGGTTTTTTTAAATAAAAACTTAGACAGCCGGTCGCCTAAGATTTTAAGGTGGTGACTTGACAGCAAATAATTGATGATTATTTTTCGTTCGCCCGTTCAACTAGAGAAGACAATCAGGAGGTGAGTGATGAATGATTTTATCATGACGTGCTTGGTTGGGATTGCTGCTACGAGTCTGATGACGTTAACGCTTTACGTCATCCACTGGCAGGGTTTTGCAAATGGTGACATGGTTAGGGCGTTAGGAAGTTTGATTACCCGCAAGTATGAGAATTCACTGAAACCAGGCTTGGCTATTCACTTGGTCAGTGGCGTGGCCTTTGCTTTGGTTTATGTTTTCGTGTGGAGTATGTTCCCGGAAATTACGAGTGCAAGCATTGGTCGTCACGTTCTATTGGGTGCGTTTTGTGGTTTTGCACAGGGGCTTGTGACATCTATTACCCTCGTCGTATTCGTGGCGGAACACCACCCACTCGAGCAATTTAGAATAGCTGGGATGAATGTGGCTGTGACACATCTAGTAGCTCATATTGTGTATGGTGCTACGGTGGGTGGTCTAGCTGGGGCGCTCCACTTAGCGTTATAGATTAATCTATAGGAGTTCTAGAGATGCGTAATTGGATGAATTATCATCACCTCCTATATTTTAAGACGATTGCCGAGCACGGCAGCGTGTCGAGAGCTGCATCATTGCTGAGACTTGGACAGCCAACTCTTAGCGCTCAACTAAAGCAGTTTGAAGACACCATGGGCGTGCAGCTTTTTCACAGGGATGGAAAAAGGCTTGTCTTATCAGAGCAGGGCAAGGTGGCGCTTGAGTACGCAAAAGATATATTCTCCAAAGGGGGAGAGTTGTATCAGGTTTTGCAGAGCTCAGCCGTTACAAAGAAGACGGTATTTAGAGTGGGTTCTATTGATGGTATCGCCAAGCAGATTCTTCTTAGCTTAACGCAGCAGGCCAGAAGCTTTGAAAACTGTTGCGTTATTGTCACGGAAAGTAAACCAGATGATCTCATGAGAGAGTTGGAGAGCGGTAAGATTGATATCGCCGTAACGAATTTTATTCCCGAAGGCCTCGACCGCAAACTAATTGCTCACAAAACTCTCTCAAAAAAGCCAGTCTCCATGTATGCAGCACCTTCTTTGAAGCACCTGCGAGATAATTTTCCAAAATCAATCTCCGGAAAGCCCATCATCCTTCCGACTTATGATAGTAAGCTTAGATACGATGTTGAGCATTGGGGGAAAATTAAGCGCGTCATGTTTGACGTCATAGCTGAGAGCCAGGACATTGGTCTTAAAAAGTTTATGGCTATTGATGGAATGGGTATAATACCTGCGGCGAGTCATACGGTGATGCGGCAGATTCTTGATGGCCAGCTGGTTGAAATTGGCAGGTTAGAAGGCGTGACCGAGCAAGTGATGATGCTATACCGTAGCGCCGCTAAAAACAAAATTCTCGAGCAGTTAATCAAAGAGGCCGAGTTATAGAAATAATCGATAACAGACTTCTAGATTATCTATTTTTATCCTGAAAAACTGCGCACTATACAGCGTCTAAAAGGGCTTTAAGTCCAGAAAAAGTCCTGATATTATTTTGGTGGGAGGTGGCCCATGGAGATAATAAATTTCCAAAATCTAGAATCTTCCAAACTCGCATCGGACATGGTTTTGAACCCAATTAGAAGGGTGACCGAAGGCGCTTTCGCCTGGCAAAATCTTAAACCTCATCTAAGTCTCACCGTCGCGAAGCAAGATTCTAAATCGTCTGCGGATATTTTTGCTGTAAAGCTCATCTTGCGCCTACCGGATGGGCGTTGTTTTGATTGCGAGAAAAAAGCAGAAACCCTTGCGTGCGCAGCAGATAGCTTGTCGCTTGCTTTGCGTAATTTTTTGAATCGCTGAAGCGAAAAAATGTTCTAAAAAAGTTTCTTTGTACTTCTAGAAACCCGCCACGTGGCGGGTTTTGGCTTCTTTATCGAAATAACCGATAACGAAATTAAAATTTATCGATTTTTATGTCCGAGATTTTTTGGCGTAACGTTTCTTACGTGAGCAAAAGTCAACGAATCGCAAAAAAGCGAGAGAAATGGAGGCTAACATGAAGTGTCTGACGCTAAGTGATTTGAAGGGTATGGTTGGAAGCAACGAGCCATGTTTGTCAAGTTACATTTCGCTGGTTGGATCAAGAGAGATCGACCGCGAAAAGTTAGAGAACAACTTGGCTAGCGCAGTCGTGCAAGCAAGGGCTATGTTTCCCCAGGTGGCAAGTGTTTTCACAGATGTCGATGTGCCTGATCTCTTGTCTAGGCTTTGTGTATTGCCGGCGGGACAAAAGACGGAAGTCCAGCCCTGGAAGTCAGTCGTATATTTTAAAAGCCCATCTCTTGAGGGGTATTATCCATCAGCAGAACTTGAGGAGGACCTCGTGGTTCTAGCTAACAGCTTTCACTTAAAGCCTTTGTTTAGTCTCATACAAGTCAGACCACGGTACGCGATGATTCGAGTAGATGATAACAAGGTCGTGTTACATACCGGAACAACCCTCGGAATTTCGCCTCCGCGCGTATTCGAAAGAAGAGCCGACACGTCGATTCACACGAAGCAGGACTACCTGATCTCGCCAATTAAAAGGCGCCTTGTAAGTATTGAGCGAAGTCGTCTAGAGAAGAAAAATCTCATTAGGTTTTTTCGTGAGACAGACGCAAAAATTCGCAAAGTCGTGAACTTGGACGATATTCCTGCGATCGTGATCGGACCATCGCGGTCCATTAAGTCGCTAATTGTTGCCAATGGATTTCGTACGTCGTTTGTGAGGACGATTGATACGGATCGTTTCAAAATAGTTGAAGATATGGATTATCTACATCAGTTAGCACTAGAGTCACTTGCAATGCACGACAAAAGCAGAGCTCTCAAAGGTGTATTTGAGTTTAGACATCTTCGCCGGTTTGGATGCGCGGTGGATGCCTTGGGCCAGGTGGCAAAAGCGGCAGACGAAGGCGTGGTGAAGTCTCTGCTCATCCGGAAGGGTGTCAATTTGTGGGGCAAGGTCAGCCCAAAGGCTGCCTCAGTACACCTGGAACATGCAGGGGTCCCCCACGCATCTGATGATATTTTAGACGACATTGGGGAGATGGTTCTCTCGCGAGGTGGTGAGGTCCATCTACTCAATGCCAAAGAGATGCCGACGCATTCTCCCGTTGCGGCTGTCCTAGCTGCAAGTTTATCCGCATAGTGTCCTGCCGAAACTCCCGCCCTGCCGAAGTGGGCGCACTCTCAGAATAATTTCGGGAGTGCGCCCAACCTACCGGGCGAGATGGAGGGGACCAAACTAAAACCTGTAGGAGGTCTATTATGAAAGCAAGAAAATGGTTTCGAGCAGTTGGATTGTTCTTCGTATTTTTTTCAACCTCAGGCATTTGGACGCTTGCCATGGCCAGTGATGGTGGAGATATCTCAGGTGGCAAGATAGTGGAGTCTGCAATGGTGATCCAGCCTGAGGTGGAGCGCATCAATGGTGGCTTCAACCCAGAATATTTTGGCTATAGAATTGAGGGGCTGGTGCTGAAGGGGCCTAATGATTGTGCTGCAAGGGGAGCAAGCGTCGCTATTCAGTCGTATGTGGATAATGGCGTTCTATATCTCGTGCCGGCGCGGTTATTGGATTCTGAATTTGACCGGGTATGCCCGAGCGTTAGCCAACCCATTTTCGAGTTGACTCATGTGGAGGTACGTTATTCACGTAAGGAGGTGCAGAAAGTGGTGATCCGAAATGTTGGTCAAGATTTGGAAGATATGGCGTTTAACCCATAGGGATATCTACAAAAACGGGCGATCTCATCATAGGAGGATGACACCATGGAGGGATTTTATTCAACGTTGGATTTGATGAGTTACTTTGAAATTGATTTTAAGGATTTGAAGTACGCGAACATTGGTGAAATAGTGGAGAAGGTTGGGGTTTACCCGGTCGATCACTATATAGAGGGGCTCACGAATTTCGTGGATGTTGATTCGGCAATGAGACACCTAGAGTAAGGATTTTGAATGTTAAGATTAACTTGGGCCTGAGACCCGAAGTTACACTTCGGGTCTCTTATTTTTTTGTGCTTCAAACACTCAGACTTTCTAGTCTTATTTTAATTATTTTCGTCATCTGATAGACTGAAAAGAGGTCATTTGGAGTGTAAATGCAGATTAAATCACCTATTCCCTCGTTTCTTTGCCTCATGCTTGCCGGTTGTTCGTCTAAACCAGACGGACCGAGCTTGGCGGACGAGGTGATTGCAGTTCAAGTCGCAGATAATCAACGACGATGTGTGGTGAAAGAACCTGCGCTCGTACGATGCGAATATGAGTCGTGGGGTGCTGAGAAGATACTTATCAAACTAGAAAGCAGTAAAGTGTTCTATCATAACGTCAGTAAAAAAGAGCTCAGCGTACAGTTCGAATTAGATGATCGATTTCCTTCAATGGATTATAAAATCGGACGCGATAAAGATCTGCTTTATACCCAGCTCGAGCAGTCCGGCTACTGCGCGTTTTCTGAGGTTGAAAAAGAGCAACAGGACGATAAAAAATCAAAAAAAGCTCGCGCACTTCCGCGTACCATGTTTGTTCCTGCCACAATCATTACTGGGCTTATGGATGATGGTGTTGTGTTCGTTCGTAAGTGGTCAATTAAAAAGCCACCCAAGAAAAAGAAGGAGAATCAGGACGAATCTCGTTCAATTGGATTTGGAGCATCCTCCAAATCCAATCCGCAGGATTCTAATCCCCTAGTAGCTACTGATCACGAAGAATTAACGCTAGATTGCGTAGTTGCATCGCGTGGTAGCGACGAGCTCGGCCCTGGGCCAGTTGATAAAGATAAAGCGGATGTAACTTCGACGTCTCGTCCAACAGAGTCTGTCCCCAGGAATGGTACAAAATCCAAACCTGAAGATTAATGGCTATTTTAGCTTCAGTATATATTCAGCGACGGCTTTTAATTTTTCATCCCCAAGGTAAGCTTGCGGCGGCATTTGGGGAAATCCGCTTCGGACTTTTACGGGGGCTTTGGCAAAATTCGCTATGCCCTCCGGATTATCTTTGTACTTCGCTTGAATTTCTTTGATCGGCGGGCCAATCAGTTGGTAATTTACTGCATGACACCCTGCACAAACAGCGGCGTATGTTTGCTCGCCTAAGTTCTTCGCCGATACTCCCGGTAGTTTGCTCGCCTCGACGAGCATAGTTTTCGGTGGATCTGACTGAGTGGCATCAGAGCATTTTCCAAAGTGCTCGGTATCGCGAAGCTTGAGACTTTCCGGTTGGTATATGCAAAGATCTTTACCTTCCTTGGTGCCGACGACGTCACCGCCGCGAGGTATGATGCCTTCATCGGCCCCCTCTGGGATCCCGGTGCTGATAATCTGCTTAATCAGATAACGCGTCCAGATAACTAAGTCAGTGAATGACTTAGTGCCATTACGGTAGAAAAGATTTTTAAGCACTTTTACGCGGTCTGGATTAGGCTCAACTTGTGGGTCTTTAGCCATATGAGGTATGGCGCCGTGGTGGGCGATGATCAGTCCTGCAAGACTGTTATCGCGGATAATATTGTTCTCAAATATGACATCGTCTGCAGCAAGTACGATGACACCAGAACCAGGCGGTACACTTGCTACAATGGAACCTTTGGCTCCGAAGTTCATGATGTTATTTCCAGAGATCAGGTTATTTCTAACAATGATGTTGCCGCTAGATTTCTTGGGCAGCTCTGGAAGAGTAAACACGAGGATGCCGCTGGTGTTTCTGTAGACATAGTTATTTTCAATGAGCACGTCGTGCGAGTTTTCTGCCTCGATGCCGGCCACATTGTCGTATGCCTCATTGCGCCGAACATCCGTGTGCTGACACATGCCGATATAAATTCCTGCGTCAGCAATTCCAAAGGTCACGCTATCTTCGACAACAATATTGCGGCCAAGGGTTGGATATATGCCGTAAATTCCTGTTTTTTCGACAATTAAATGCCGAATAGTCACGTTATCGGCCGCCTGTGTCGTAACGCCGTTGGCTTTGTAGTTTTTGATGTGAAGCCACTCGACTGTAAAACCTGATCCTGATGCGATAATTCCATCGTTCAGTTTGTTTTTACCGTCCAGTATAGGCCATTCACCCGCGTTAATGTAGCCTCTTAGCGTGATGTTTGGTTTATCGATGATGAGATTTTCATGATAGACGGCCGGCGGGATGAGAATTGTATCGCCAGGACTAGCCCGATTGATAGCGTCTTGAATTTTCTCACCTGGCTTTACATTGAGCTCAGCTGCTTGTGCGTGAAGGTTGAGTAGAAGAGAGATGGTCACTAACATGAGCTGTTTCATTGATTTGACGTCCTTGTCTCTTTCGATAAGTGACTAATTAACGGTAACCGGTTTTAGACCAGATGGTAGGGACTGTGGTATCTCAACATGCCAACTGTCATCGGTGAGAGCCCCCAAAAAGTCAACTAACTCTTGCTGCTCGACAGTTGTTAAGCCCATGGGCCTGACATGCCAGTGGGTGTCTTTTCCCGAAATCCCGTTTTTCGAACGCCCGCCACCATCATTATAAAACTTTACCACATCTCGTAAGGTTTCAAATGCACCTCGATGGGTGTAGGGTGCCGTTTTAGTTATTTGACGAAGAGTTGGGACTTTAAGCGGGCGCGACTCTCCCGGAGCTCCTACGGTCAATATCTGATGATTGGTGAAAAGCGGTGGGGTATGGCACTCAGCACATCTAGTTGCGAATGATCTAAAAAGTGTAAGGCCCTTGGCTTGGCTTTCGCTGAGGGCGGCTGACTCCCCAAGAACGTAACGGTCATAGGGAGCGGTAAACGTGATCAGAGATTTTTGAAAGCTATCCAGCACGGAGACGACCTCTAACCAGCTTATAGCCTTCGTGGTGTTTTTATCGGCCCGAGTAGAGGCAAAAAGTATTCTGTAAGATTCGCTACGATTCAGGCGATCCATTACGGAGTCAAGAGACGCGTTGCCCATCTCCACCGGAGATAGAAGAGGCTCTTTTATTTGATCAGAAGCACTCTCTGCACGACCATCCCAAAAAAACCGCGGATTAAAGGCGAGATTGATTAGTCCGGGTGAACTGCGTAAACCGCCGTGCGTCCCAGAAAATGCCTTACGTGGCTCATGACAACTGACACATGCTATCGTTCCGTCTTTTGAAAGAATCGGATCAAAAAAAAGTAACCGCCCAAGATCGATTTTTTCAGGCTCTAGCTTAATGATCTTGGACTCAAGCTTCCAGAGTCCGTGATAATTTGCATTAATCGAAGAATAAGGTTGGATAGGGCGACAGAATCCTTGCTCGTCTTGGTAGAGGCCCGTTTGTGGACATTTTTTTGATAGCTCGATTGGTTTGTTTGCCGCCAGTGACGGCGCACTGATCATGGCGGCAATACAACTGGCGATCAAAACTACCAAATCGTCACTCTCTTATCAGGGTCTAGCCAGAGTTTATTCCCAGCCTTGCAGCTAAATTGCTCGGCAAACCCAGTTTGGTGCTTCATTTGCTCGTTAACCCGAGCCTCACCTGTGGCATGAGGGTCAGTTTTTAGGCGCATTTCTCTGAATTTTGGCCGGATTGTTTCGCACCAGAGTCTAGCATACTGAATGTAGAAGCCTCTCTTTAGCTCGTGTTTACCAAAGCCGGCCGGGAATGCCGCATCCCAGGCAAACGTTAAGCCTGACAAATCTGCCATGTTTTCCCCAAGAGTCAGTTTGCCGTTATGACCAATGGCGTTAAACTGCTCAACAAGTCTGTCGCCACGGCTCATGAATGTTTTGACCTCGTCGTCCTTCATCCATTGGCGAAGTTTACCGTCTTTGTCGTAGCGCGATCCCTTATCGTCAATCCCGTGGCCGATCTCATGTCCAAGCACAACGCCGACGGCGCCAAGGTTGATTTCATCCGGTGCATTCACGTCAAAGAATGGATACTGCAAGATTCCAATGGGCATTACGAACTTATTGGATGTTGGATTGTAGTAGGCATTAACAGTCAGTGGGCCCATACCCCAAATATTTGGATTTCTAGGCTTTGAAATTCTTTGGATCATTTTCTCGCGGCGCTTCGTGTTGACCATAAAGCGGTTCGAGAGTGGTTTGTCTTTTTGATAGGTGCCGGGAGGATTAAAATCCCACTCCTCTTCATTTGAAGGCTTAACGAGCTGAAGTTTCATGACTTTGACTTTCTCTATGCCTTCTTTTCTCGTCTCGGGGCTAAGCCAGTCACTTTTCTCCATGCGAGCGATGATGGCGCTTCGGATTTTTTCACCAAGACCGATGATTTTTTCTGACGGAAAATTCGGGAAAACGACGTCGATCATCTCCGCGTCAAGCTCGCGACCAAATCGGTCCATTACAAAATCAGTGCAGCGTTCCTTGCGGGGTGATCTTTTTGCAGGGCCTCCGAGGTGCTTGTGGCGGAAGTCGAACCATTTCTTAAAGAATTTTGGATTTGAATCATCAAGAAACTTTGAAACCGTCGACCACGCCAAGTGATCTTTTATGATAGCCAACTTGGTCTCATCTGACCCTGCACTGGCTAGATAATCGGTCAGCCACTTCATGGCAGCCGGCGAGAAGTCACGGATCTGCACGTTTTCTGGGACGTCTTTCAGTAGGTATTCAAGACCAATTCCTGGATATTTTTTAAGAAGCTCCTGTCTCGTGACATACACTCTTTTTGTGAGGAGCTCTCGGAACTCAGCCGGCAGAGGAAACACCTGCGCATAAGACTTCTCCAGCTCAAATAGTGCCGCTGCGCGCTTTTCGGGTTGATCGAACTTCACAGCTTTAAAAAAGTCAGTCATGACGCGCTGAAAATCTTTTGTCAGCTCTTTATTGTCATAGTATGACCTCTCGGGAAGAGTCATGAAATCTGGAAGCATGTAAACATCACTCTCCAGTGGCTTATCCTGATTTGCGATGTCGCCAAAATCCCAGACGTCAGCTCGGCCTGCACTGTATTGCTTCGCGTTAAACGCGTTATAGTCCGCCGACGTTTTTATGCTGGCTATGGCGGCTAGAGTTTCTTTGATGACTGACGTCTCTTCTGATATCGAGGCGGGGACATTCATGCAGGCATCATAAACGGTCTTTAAAGTTTGCCGACGCTCGGAAAGAGGGGTTTTTGATTTGCTTAGATCTTGGAGAAACTTTTCCTTTTTCTTAAGAAGACGCTCACTGGAGTCGGAGAATGAGAATGTATGCTTTGATCGGTCGTCTCTTAGTTTGAATCCAGATAGTGCCTCACTACATGCATAGGCGTAAAAATCGTCACAAGGATTCACTTTGTCATTAACCGGAAACTCCCTGCGCTCAGGGATTTCGCTCGTGGGTGTCTTTTTTGATTTCGCAAATGTCGCTGTAGAAACGGCAAGTAAGAAAAATATAAAAAAGCGCATAGGTGCCTCCAAAGACTAGATGCTAGGTCTGACAAGATAGCTTTTTTTTAGGGCTTCGCCTAGAGCTCTGCCGCCATCTCTGCTCAAAAAAAGCGCTAAGAATACGGAAGCTTTGCCCCCAAGATCTACACCTCGAGCGTAGACTGCGTTATAATATCGCTCTATAATAGTTTTCTAATTAGGGAGTGATTTTTTGTCTCAACAGATCAAAGATCTAACGAAAAACGTTCAGATTCTCCTTAAAAAAAAGACCCAACAATTCATGTTAGGTCGTATTTTGATCAGGCCTGAGTTTTTACCGTTCCTCAGCGGCGAGAAAACAATTCGAGTTTTCACGCCACAAAAACTTATGTTCAAAGCGTTGCTGCGAACTGATGATGCGTCGAATTCTTCTTTTCATCTCGAGCCTCGCGGTGTTATCCCAAGTGGCGTGGATGCTGGAACAGTGCTTTTGTTGGTCTTTGATAGTGATAAGGAAAACTATATTGTCCAGTGCGTGGTGGAGACTTTTTCGTTTCTTACAATTGGTATTAAAGGTTTAGATCCGAGAACAAGCGCTCGCCGTCTGACGTTGCTGCCGGCAACGTTCTTCAATGTATCAGAGGAGTTCTTTAAAAAAATTACACAGGAGGACGTGGTTGTTAGGCGTAGTGTACAAATCCCCGAGGGGGACGCGCTTGTAGACAAACAATTTTGTAAGGACCTGTTTTTTAATGCGCCTTCTTCCGACGGTAAAGAGATAAACATCCAGACATTATTTAATAATGAATCGAATAAACTGTCCGGCATGTTGACTGATGTTTCGTCGGGTGGTTGTTGTATTCAGCTGAATAAAACGTCGGGAAGCTGGCGGCGTGAAATGTTTCAGTTCGGTATCGTACAGTTTGAAATTCCGATTGGAGATGGTCGTGTTGGGGCCGTGGCGGTTTTGATTCGTGACTTTCGGACAAGACAGGGAACCGCAATTCTTCACTGCATGTTCTTAGAGCCTCTCCCAACAGGTTTTTTGACTGTCTAATCGTGCCTTATCTTGCGCCAAAACCTGGGAGACATGCCGATACGATGCCGTGGCAGTAGGTCTTATAAGACGACCACAGAATCAAGCGCGGACGCGTTAAAATTAGTTTTCCTAGTGACAGTATTGAACAGTCCTTAAATTACCGTGAGGGGCAATTACACGGGCTTTGTGCTTGGTATGACCGAAATGGTCAGGTAACGCATATGGCTCTTTATGATAACGGAGACGTCATTAGTGCGGTTATAAAATTTCTGTCGGAGATTGCAAAAGAGGTGGGCGGAGCTGGACTCCGGTGACCGACGAAACCAGCTTAAATCCATTAACTATACTCGCATACCGACTGGTAGATTTAGTTCCCGTTGGATGATATGTCGATCTTTTTGCAAGTCATCTCAACCTGATCCGATGGAGGGCAAGGTAAGTGCTGTCTCGTCTGCTCCTCGCTCGTACCGTATGTGACAACGTGACGGTATGGATTCATTTCTGGATCTGAGATGATGAAACAAATGCCGCGGCATTGCCAAACTTCATCAAAAGATGTTGTTGGTATTATCGAACGGCCCTCTGGTGTTATACGGCGCCATTCCTGACGTGGTGGCTGATTGCAGTTTCTTGACTGGATTTCCTTTAGTACACCGACTGCCAAGGTTCTATCACTTCTGGATTCCGTCAGAGTGCTTGTAAATATCTCATTACATTTGAGGGTGTAATAAAGCCGTTTGGCGCCAAAGTAGCCATCCGTTACATTTGTTATTTCGGCCATTCCTAAAGTTTGATTGTCGGACATTTTAATGGGTGAATTTTCTGCAAATAGAGCTGTGCTGAGGGTAAAGACTAGTGTAGTGACGTACTTTGCAATCATAATTAGCTCCTTTCGTAATCAGTAACGCACGGTCGTATAATATCAATTGTTTTGGGATTAGGCGCGGGTCTTCAGCGATCCAAGTCCGCCATCAACTCCTACCACTTGCCCAGTGACCCAGTTGGCTTCATCTGAAAGTAGCCAAAGCATGCTCGAGACAATATCTGATGGTTTACCAAGACGCCCAAGGGGGTGCATGGATTCAGAGGCTTTTCGGCTGGCTTCGTTTGCGGTAAGTCGAGCCGTCATGGGCGTTTCCGTGAGGCCAGGCGCTATGCAGTTGACGCGAATATTGCTTCGAGCGTAGGTCGCCGCTGCCGACTTGGTTAGTCCAATGATAGCTCCTTTGGCAGCAGCTATCGCTTCGTGATTTTGAAGACCAATTTGTGCAGCGGCCGATGATACCAATACGATAGAGCCTCCTTGATCCATCATCGCTTTTGCCGCAGCTCTAAGCATTCCAAATGCGCTTGTCACGTTGGCCGCCATAGTGGCGTCAAATTCTTGCTGGGTCGTTGCGTGGGCTGACTTTAAGATCACAGAGCCAGTGCAACAAACAGCTCCTGACAATGGGCCATGAGAGGTGGCCTTGGCGAGGGCTTCCTCGTAACTGGCAAAGCTAGCCCCGTCGATAAGTGCTCCGTCGCAGTCTAATTCCTGCTTTAGGGCTTCTAACTTTTGGGGATCTCTTGCGCAAAGAAAAACCTTGGCCCCGGCTCTTGTGAGTTGCCGAGAAAGTTCAGAACCGATGCCTCCGCCGGCACCTGCTACCAAGAAATATTTCCCTGAAAAATCGTACTTGGTCATAAATTTGTGCCTCCAAAGTCCACTGGTTAGGACTATAATAGAGACCTATTTTGCCGCGCTGGAGGCCGAGATGCAACCTATACAAGAGATTGTCGATGTCTTAATCGTTGGTGCGGGTCTGTGTGGGGTCACGGCTGCCAGGGAAATTCACGCTGGAAAACGTCAGTCTTGGAAGCTCATCGATAAGGCGCGATCTGTAGGTGGCAGGATGGCGACCAGACGAATTGATGATGCAAGATTTGACCACGGGGCACAGTTTTTTACAGTTAGATCTTTGGAATTTCGCGCACAAGTGGACGAATGGCTCAGAAAAAATGTTTGCAAAGAGTGGGTGAGAGGCTTTGGTGATGGGCAGGATGATGGCCACCCCCGTTATGTGTGCGAGTCTGGTATGAATCATATTGTTAAGCACATGGCGGCAGATTTGCCGAAGGAAAACATAGCGCTAAACGAGAAGATCGTTGAGATAGAGATGGCTGACGGATTTATCTCGATAGCCTCCGAAACGGGATCTAAGTTTTTTTCCAAACAATTGATCATGACGGCACCTTTGCCTCAAACGACCGCGATGCTCTCGAAGTTTTCTGCCGATCAACGACTTGCAAAGACTATGAGCACACTAAGCGAGGTCGTTTACGATCCTTGTATTGCCATCATGGGATTTTTTGACCCCGAAGAGCTTCCTTTAGATAGGTTTCCGGCTAAATCTCTGCAGTCTCCTTTGGCTTTTGTGTCGGATAATTATTCAAAGGGCCTATCAATTAAGAAAGCTTCGTTGACGGTGCATCTATCCAGTGAGGCTAGTCACGGACTATTTACGGCCCATGATGATGTCGTTGTTGATTTCGTTTGTCACGAGCTTCGCCGCCACTATCACCTGAAGAGAGTTACGAGGCCATCAACAGCAGAAGTCCATAGGTGGCGTTTCGCAACTCCTAAAAAAACGTTTCCTGAGCCCTATTTGGGATGGGCGGGTCCAAACGGGGTGAAGATATATTTTGCTGGCGAGGCCTTTGGGGGGCCAAAAATTGAAGGCGCTTATTTATCAGGTTTAGCCGTCGGTAAAGACTTCGCCGCTGGTTGATTGGTTTTAGTAGTAAGTGCTTTTTTAACCGCCGAGAGCATTTCATCACTTTGTGGGTCCACAGATGAGGTAAACCTGGCGATGAGACGCCCGTCTTTGCCAACTAAGAACTTCTCAAAATTCCAATCGATCGGACGACGAAAGTCTTTTCCAGAATCTTCGGTTAAATATTTAAATAAAGGATCTTTTTGGTTGCCTGATACGCTAACTTTAGAAAATAGCGGGAACGTGACTTTGTAGTTTAACTCGCAAAAATCTTTGATCTCTTTGTTACTGCCGGGCTCTTGGCGGCCAAAGTCGTTGCTGGGGAATCCTAGGACATAGAAGTTTTGATCTTTAAATTGCTCGTAGGTTTTCTGCAGGGATTTATATTGTGACGTAAAGCCACAGTAAGAGGCTGTATTAACAATCAGGATTACCTTGCCGCGGTAGGTTGACATGTCCACAGTCTTGTTTTTGATGTCTTGGACTTTGAATTGATAGACATCTCCAGATGGGGCGGCAGCGTCAGCTGGAACCGCTAGAGCGAAAAAAACGCAAAATGCTGGTGCGAGAAACAGGTGCTGAAAGCTGTTAATTAATTTCGTTTTCACGCTATTTGTCTCCTCTGATGGGTTGTAATTGTGTTAGTCTAACGGCCTATATGGGGAGCCCTATGCTAAAACTCATTAATGCCTATTCCGCCGAACAACAAGCGATAGCTATTTATAAAGCCCAAACATTTTGGCGTCCAGGAGCAAGTGGCCAAATCTTTCGTGAAATTTTGGCAGAGGAGATATCCCACCAGGAGAGTATGGCGTCTTTTATGAATAGTCCAGGCCTGGTGCTGCTCATGACGCCATTTAATGTTATTGCTGGATGGATGCTGGGCAGCGTCTTGTCTATGTTGCCAAGACCACTTTGTTACCGAATTCACGTGTGGGCTGAGCGCGAAGCAGCGAAGACTTATGAGGTAACCTTGGCTGGTTTAGGCTCTAGCGACCCAAAATCACTTCGGGACGCTTTGAGTCATGCGGCTAAGCAAGAGCATGAACACGCTAGCCGATTTGAAACTCTACTTAAAGGCTTAACGGCATGATTGACTATCTATTTAAAAATCTAAAGGGAACCGATTGGGAGTTATTAACTGATTTTGTTTCACCCGTTTTCTTTGAGGTCGTTCCCACCTTGGGTATGGCGAAAGTGTTCGGTTCGATTCTTAAGGATTATGCGAGCGCTAAGGAATTTACGAACGTCAAAACCGCGGCTGCTGTCACCCTAGAAACGCGGTTAAAAAATAGCAGGCTTGAGCTAGTGGATAAAATTAGCGCTAAACCGAACATTCGTGGCCTTAGTCTTGAGGAGAGGCGAGAGTTTGGATCGATGGTCTTGAAAATCTATTTTGCTCAGTTATTTGCTGACCACAAGACTATATTAGATCTCAGAAGCTCGGCATTTAATGGCATGACCGAGTGGGCACCGAAGCCTGTTTTTTATGGTTGGACAAATGACTTCAAAGAAGGTCTCCAAAAACTTTACACTGGCTTTTACAAAGGCGATGACGCAACTCTTAAGGCAGGCCTTCAAAAGTTAAATCTATCCCATGCGGAATCAGTCATACAAGGCCACTTTGGCCAAGGAAGTCAGGACGCCGTGACATTTTCTTTGCAGCACTTTAAGCAGTCTCTTCATGCTGTATTTATGTCCTGTAAAAATAATAAAACGAAGCTACATCCAGATTTTTTTGGGCTAGGAGTTTATTTGTTGTGCCTTTATGAAAACTTGGAGGGTCTCGATTGTCCGTTGGACGTGAGATCGGCATTTAACGCGGCGGTTTCATTATGAATACAATGACTGAGTCTAAGAAGTTAAAAGTTGCTATTGCCGGCGCGAGTGGCTTCGTTGGTCGCGCTCTGATTGAAAAACTTAGGGGGCACTATGACTTGATCGCCCTTAGTCGCGGGTCTTCGCGAACAGAAGACGGTATTGAGTGGCGGCAGTGTGATTTATTTAACCTAAAGCAAGCTGAGCAGGGGCTAGACGATGCTGATATCGCCATCTATCTGGTCCACTCCATGCTTCCGAGTGCAAAGCTTACGCAGGGAAGTTTTGCGGACCTTGATTTATTAATTGCGGATAACTTTGCAAGAGCTGCTCGGAAAGCAAAAGTTCAAAAAATCATTTATCTTGGAGGTATCATTCCAGATGAGGATCTTTCACCCCATTTAGCTAGCCGTCTTGAGGTGGAAGCAGCCCTAGCAAGCCACGGGGCTCATTGTGTTACGCTCAGGGCTGGCTTAGTCATCGGTAAAAATGGATCTTCATTTGACATTATGCGGAAGCTCGTTGAGAGGCTTCCCATGATGATCTGCCCAGGCTGGACAAGAACTAAGAGCCAGCCAGTCAGTCTTCGGGATGTGGTGGAAGTCATTAGTCGGTTAATCGAGCATCCCGAGATTCAAAGTGGCCAGTATGATTTGGGTAGCAGAGATGTGATGACTTACATTGACATGATGCGCGAGGTGGCAAGACAGATTGGCAAGAAAAGAATCTTCCTGCCGATTTTTTTATTTAGCCCAAATCTATCAAGACTGTGGGTCACTTTAGTGACCGGGGCTCCAAGGGAGCTCATTGGACCCTTAGTGCAAAGCTTAAAACATGAGATGGTGGCCAGAGACTTAAGTCTTATGGAGAAACTTGGAATTGAGCCGCAAGGGTTTAAGGAATGCCTTGCCGAAGCTCTCAAACCATCCCAGGAGGCGTTGCCAGTCGCCAGCCATATCTCCCGCCCTCCGGCGGATGTTGCCAAGAAATCATTAAAACCAATAGTAAATCTCGTGTGCTCCGTGCAGAGACTTCCACTCATCATGGGTTTAACAGCTGCGTGGGTGACAAAAGAATACGCCAATTGGCTTATTCAATTTTTTAGACCTCTCATATTTGTCCGCCAGGATGTCGACGGCAGCCTTGCATTTATATTTAGACCTATTTTTGCGAGATTTGATGTTCCGCTTTTAGAGCTGACATATGCAAAAGATAGAAGTTCAGAGCATCGCCAGATGTTCTATATCTCTGGGGGGCTACTTCTGAGTTCAAAATTTCACCCAAAAGGTCGGTTTGAGTTCAGAGAGGTACTTAGAGGAAAGTTTGTTCTGGTCGCTATTTTTGATTTTGTACCGGCATTGCCCTGGTGGATCTATAAAAACACGCAAGCTATTCTTCATTTGTTTGTGATGACCATGTTTCGAAGGCATTTGAGGTCTTTGTATCAAGCGGGAGAAAAGCTCATAAAGGCATGAGATATCAGAAGGGGTATAGACGTGAAGAGACTCCACCTTATTGAACTAGAAGATCAGGCATGGCTACCTGCACCGATTCGTGACGGGCTGACGGATTACTTAAGTTTTATGGCAGAGCTGGCATCTTTGCCGTTTGCTGGTTTTGCTGCAAAAATTGATACGGTCATGAAATCTTTTGGTACAAACTCTATCGTTGAAATGGGTAGTGGTGGCGGAGGTCCCGCCATTTCAATTTGCAGGGAACTCATTAAGCTAGGCCGCAAAGATGTCAAACTAACATTAACCGATCTTCATCCGAACGTGCCAAGACTTCGCTACGCTAAGGAACATAGTAACATTCCAATTAGTGTGGTTGAGCATTCAGTTGATGCTACAAGTGTTCCAGACAGTCTTGATGGACTTAGGCTTATGTGCAACGCCTTTCATCACTTGCCGCCTCACCTTGCTAGAGAAGTCCTGCATGATGCGCTGCGTAAAAATAAACCGATCGCGATTATGGAGCTTGTCAGCCGCTCGACCCATGGATTTGCGCAGCTATTTGCCGGAATTCCACTGATGTTTATCATGATGCTGTTTGTAAGACCATTTCGGATCAGCCGACTTTTTTTCACCTATGTTATTCCGCTCATTCCATTCTGCACCCTCTGGGATGGGGTAGTCTCTTGCTTGCGTGTCTACTCACCAGAGGAAATGAGGGAGCTCGTCGAGTCTTTACCCAAAAATTCATTTAATTGGGACATTGGGATCATTAAAGTGCCCATGGCCCCTATCCGGGTCACGTATTTAATCGGGACACCCGACTGATTCAGTAGGGTTATCTCATGCGCAAGCGAAGCAGGGTCTGGTCGTCTATTAAATGAGTCAACTCGACTTGCCGCCCCCTAAGAATCGGTAAATATTAAAATAAAACAATCCGCTCAAGATCCATTAGGCTTAGGCCGCTATCAGACGAATGAGGAGGCGACAACTATGTTGCTCATGCGGATTATGATGAGTGTTAGTTTTTTGCTAGCAGCCAGCGCCTGCTCAGAAGAGGCATCTAATGGTGATGTAAGCCAAACCTGCCCGGAAGCGAAGTCGCAAATCGAAAAATTTATGTCACAGAATAGAAGTTGTAACAGCGATTCAGATTGTAACAGTGAGTACGGTGGTTGTTTGGTGCTTGTTTTCAATAATTCAACGGATCGAAATGAACTTTATCGACTCAAAAGTAGTTATGATTCAGCCTGTTCCGGCCAAGGAGTATGCGGGATCCCCCCTGGCACTGCCAAATGTGAGAATCAGGTTTGCAAATCGGCCCCTTGGCCCTGATTTATCTGGATTATTTATTGGGCTATTTAATGTGGACACCCGACTGATTGACTATTGTTTGTTCGGTAGTCTTCGAGCAGCATTCGGATCCCGAGAGATCACACTCTGGAGAACCAGCTGCGCAAGAGGGCTACCCGCGATAAATGGCAAAATCCGGATGATCAGCTTTCTGGGTAGTAGTTTGTTGGTGGCAAGACGGCCAATAATTTCCTGGATTCTATGAATTTTCAACACGGCCGGAAGTCTTAGGTTTTGAACTTGGCTTAATTGAGTGTTGGAAAAATCATTTTCTGCAAAGCATTGGTTTATAACGTCCGCTGCTACGATAGCCGTTTCAACGGCAATCGTTACGCCAATAGCTCCGACCGGCGAACACGTGTGCGCCGCATCACCGATCATAAGAAGACCGTCTTTGGACCAGTTTTCAAGCCGTTCAACTGCAGCCTTTAAGATCGTGAAGGATTTAAAATTCACAAGATCTTTTGAAAATGCCTTGAACATGGGGTGAATCTGATCGAGTTTTTCCGCGAGTTTCTCAGGACCAAGGTCTCGCCATGCTTTAAATGAGCCTGGTCTAATTAGCATGCCGAATTGAATTTTTTCGGGATGTTTGGGGAGAACAATGCAGTTAAATTCTCCGCCGAGAAAAAAGTCAGCACCGTGGTCAAAGCTCGCAGGCCGCTTACAGTCAAACCACAGAACATCAAATTGATGCGAGCTGTGACTAAGCTTGAAGTCCCCAAGTTTTCTTAGCGCCGAGAAACGACCATCTGCTCCGACGACAATCTTGGCGGCGATCTCTAGGCTTTTTCCGGATGAGTCTTCGCAGATCGCCCCACTAACAGTGCGTCCGTCACCCGAGTAAATCAATTCTTTAATGGATGTGCCGAACAGCAAGTTGAAACTGGAATACTTTCTTGCGGCGTGTAGCAGGGTCTCAAGCATTTTGGGCTGAGTCATCCAGGTGATATACGGAATATCTGGATCAATTTTACTCAATGGTATTTCTATGCGCCGATTTCGGCCGATGAAAAATTTAAACCGATCAAATTTCTCGTGAGGCGCTACCTTCAATACATCATCAATCACAGTGTCCCTGACGGCATGCCAAAATCGCGGTTGAAGTACCTCGCCGCGAAATTCTCTTTCAAAGTCAGGGTTTTTTTCGATGACCGTAACTGCACGGCCATTTTGGGCAAGTAAAAGCGCGAGCACCATGCCAGCTGGGCCACCGCCCACAATCAGAACATCACAACTGTCCTTCAACCTGTGCTACCGCCTTAATTAAAGAAGAAGTAGTTGAGGATTCTTTATTCCTCAAACCACGTGTTTTTTTGATGTTCATGACGTCTTCGTGGCAAAATCCACATCTGATAGAGTGATGTGAGTATCATATAGGTCGCCGCCGCGTTGTAGCATGTGGCGCCGATAATCGTAGTATATGCGAATGCGGGATACCATTTGGTTAACCACCAGGAAAACACGTCAACCAACAGGAAGACAAATGGTGTACCAATAGCTAAAGCCTTTAAAATTGGATTAATCCCACTGGCCAGACTAAAGATCAGGCATATAAAGAAGAATATGAACGAGATACCAAAAAGATGAATGTGAGAGACCCGAGCGAGATCGCCCACGGAGGCGCCCTCATCGATTTTCGCGACGGTTTTGATTGCCTCATAGGTAGTAAAATCGGGTAGACCTGCGATGCCGCCATGGCATCTTGCGCACTTCTCCATGACAATTGGTTGTATTTTCTCTTGCCATATATTTTCTGGGGAGCCGGTTCTGACCCAACGGATAATCTCCGTGCGTTCTTGCACCGTCGCTTTGTCTTTCATCGATCCATTAAGCTTGACCTCGAGCTTGCTATTCTCGCGATTGCCATAATAGCTATAAACCACATCATCTACTGATAAGCCAAACTGCCCGTCAGCCATGCCGTGTGTTAAGAGTAGCTGAAGTCCCGCTGATAAGAGTCCAACTGAAGTTACTAGTAAATAACCAGTGAATAATATGCGAAGCGACAGCCCGAGGTTGGGTAGGTTTAATTTCGATATTTTTTGGTTGGGTTCATGGCTGTTCATAGCAAATAATCTTACCTCAAAATAGCAGGGACTTCGAAGCTACCTTGGTACTCCCAAAAAAATGTGCATATTATCAAAGCAAATCAGCAACTATAAGGGACACCGCAGATGGGGCCTTTGTCGGAACCGCCTGAGCTAATTAATCAATATGTCCGACCGATAACTAGACGGGGGTCTGCATGTCTAAAATTTCGGTCAAGGTCGTGAAGCCTGGTAAAGAACACTCGATTGTCGGCGGTGCTAGCGACATTATTTTAGAAATTTCTGTGCATGACGCAAGCTTGATTGGACGTTCAGCTAAACTTACGATCAATCGAAGCGTTATCGTAAAAGATAGTCGTCCCAAAAATGAGAACGATAAGATCGAGCGAAGCTTCGTCCTTGGTCAGAGCAAAATCCAGATACCGCTGAATCGTAAACATTTACAGTTATTCTCGTATGCTGGCAAAAACATCGACATCTCTGTCAATATAACGTTGACAGTGGATACCGGAATCCTATTTGACACAAAAGTTAACGTCGATACCAAAATGGATTTTGCACCGCGTCTATGGGCTAATAGTATTGACGCGAATGAAGTCATCGAGCCAGAAGACAGTTTTTCTTTCATTGAGAATATGAACGCGATTCCTTCCCATGCTCGTGCGATGGTTTTTTATGTTTGTTTTTTGGCGGGAATTTTTTTGACGGGCAATACTGCCATCGGCATACATGATCAGTCGGTCTCTGAATCTATGACTTGGGTATATTCCCACTACAGATCGAATGGGAAAAAGACCTCACCCTTTGGAAACGCGATGCTTTTGAACGCATCTGCAACGGCAGCAGCATGGCTTGCGATTCGTCGGGAGCTGAGAAAGTACATGCAGTTTCGTTTGCATACCAAACTACCCATGTTTGAGCCTGGCGCGAAATTTCAGGTCAAAGAGCTGATATCTGGCGCTCCTCGGGTGCCACTAAAGTCTGCGGAGCTCAGAATCGTTGCTTGTAATATGGAAAAAGGTTCCTATTGGCGCGGGTCTGGTCGCGATACTCGGGAAGAGGAGTTTGTGAAACCAGTTCGAGCCTTTACATTATATAAAAAGAAAGTCTTCAATTTACCCGCTGGTCAAGAAATTAACGTTCATTTCCCTGAGGTCATCTCCTTTGATGAAATCTATAAAAAGCTCTATCCGGCGCAGATGCTTACGAAAACGCACGGTATCGATATTCATTGGGAAGTGCAGCTTCTGCACGACAGTTATGTCGATCAAGAGTTGATAGGTCCTATCGAACCTTTCAAGTATCATTATTTTTTGGATCAAAACGATGCGAAAGAAGAAGATCTTGGGGTGATAGACCTCGACCCCCAAGACAAGCGGCAGGTCGGTTAGGCGTCCTTAAGCCTGATCTTATAATAAAGAGCTCATCGGCTCACGCAGCATTTTTCTGCTCTTGATCTCATCCGTGAGCATGGTTTTAAAGTCACTGACTCCCATGGCTTCTTGCTTATCGATACCGTAGCGTCTAATCGTAACCTTGTTTTCTTCCACTTCTTTATTACCCACGATCAGAGTTATCGGGGTTTTTCGGACTGTGGAGTTACGAATCTTCTTATTAAAGCTATTGTCTGATGTGTCCACTTCGACTCGGATGTAGCTTTGGTGAAGTTCGTCCTCAAGCTTTTTGCAGAAGGCTTCGCAGTCTTGATTGACTGCGATGATATTCACCTGGACTGGAGATGCCCAGGTGGGGAAGGCTCCGCCGTAGTATTCAATCAAGTAACTAATAAAGCGCTCATGGGTCGATAGTGGCGCTCTGTGAATAATGACAGGCACACCCTCGCCGCCGCCAGCTTCGGTGTATTTTAGGTCAAAGTTCATGGGGCTTAAGAAGTCTACCTGAATGGTCGACACCGTCTCTTCTCTGCCCATGAGGTTTCTAAACTGGATGTCTACTTTTGGGCCGTAGAAGGCGGCCTCGCCTTCACCCACGTAGTAGTCTACACCAATATCCTTTAGGACTTTGGCAAGTAGGGCCTCGCCTTTGTCCCACATCGCCGCGTCACCTTTGAATTTGTGGGCGTTTTCCTTGCCACGGATCGAAAGTCTAAATCGGTAGGACGACAATTTAAAGGTATCGTAAAACTCTTGATACATTTTCATGAGATTACGGAATTCTTCCTCGAACTGATCGTGACGCAGATAGATATGCGCATCATTCATGGACATGCAGCGTACACGGATAAGGCCTGATAACTCGCCTGATTGCTCGTAGCGGTAGCAGGTGCCGTACTCTGCAAGCCTCAAGGGAAGATCACGGTAGCTACGCATGCGGCTAGAGTAAATCAAATGATGATGGGGGCAGTTCATTGGCTTTAGGAAAAACCTTGTTGCTTCCTGACCCTCATCGTCTTTGACAATCATCGGAGGAAACATGGATTCTTCGTAGGCCGGCAAGTGCTGGCTCTTAAGATAGAGATCTTGTTTGGCAATATTTGGAGTCGCCACACGTTTGTAGCCATACTTAAATTCCATCTCTTCCGCAAATTTCTGGACTTCGTTTCGGATGACCGTGCCGTTTGGAAGCCAAAGAGGAAGGCCTTTTCCGACCAGGTCGTCAAATTCAAAGAAGTCCAGTTCTTTACCAAGTTTCTTGTGATCAAATTCTTCGGCCATCTTGCGGCGCTTTAAAAACTCATCGAGCTCAGGCTGTTTTTCAAAACAAAGGGCATAGATGCGGGTCAACATGGGGCGCTTTTCGTCGCCAAGCCAGTAAGCGCCAGCAACGCGGTCAAGTTTAAAGGCCGCACTTTGAAGTTCCCGGGTGTTGGCCACGTGAGGGCCTTCACAGAGGTCGATGAAGTTACCGTTGGTGTAAAAACTAAAGTTCTTCTCGCCACGACCTGCGATATTTTTGATGTTTTCAATCTTGTAAGGCTCGTCGCGGTATTTTTTGATGGTTTCTACTGCTTCATTTAGTTCGCAGTCGATGCGCTTAAATTCTTGCCCCTGGCCAATGATTTTGCGCATCATTTTTTCGAGTTCTTTGAGATCAGTTTCCTGGAACTCAGTGCCAGAAAAATCAAAGTCATAGTAGAACCCGTGCTCAATGGGAGGGCCAAAGCCAAGTTTCACGGCTGGATATTTTGTCTGGACGGCCTGCGCAAGAACGTGAGCCATCGAGTGGCGAATTCTATAGAGTTTTGGATTGTCTTTTTCTTCCATAAGTCACGCGATGCCTTATCTTTGCAAGAATTTGAAACATTACGGCGAGGCAAAATCATAGCACACGAATATGGGTGGTAACACAGGGAAATGACCTGCTAAAATAAGTTTTCAAAGGACTCAAAATAACGACGTGTCACCTAGGTTTTTTCCATGACCCTCAGAATCCTGATTTTAATTGGCTTTTCAATGGTTTCAAACGGCGCGCACGCGGCCGATGAGGCGCTCTTGGATGCGGCCTGGGATCAGGTGATCGACGCGCCCTGGCAAGCCTGCCATTCCGGGGAATTTTCTGATGACCTAACGCCTAGTCGAAAGGTGGCTTATAGGCGCTGCGGTAAACAAACAGCCGGTCACCCAGTTCTAATTATACCGGGCTACACGGAGCCTGCCATGAAGTATATGGAGCTGGTCGCGGATTTGTCGGCGAAAATGCCAGAGCTTGGTCCTTGGTATCTTTTAGATCTGCCGGGACAGGGTGCTAGTGAGAGGCTTGTGGATTTGCTGAAGGTGGATAGACGCGTGGTGCATGTGGATCTACCCGACCGCTACCCTTTATCAGTTCTGGGCATTATTCAAAAAGTTATTGCACCAGAAAATTCTGGTAGCTCACCCAAGGTGATCGCCCATTCAACGGGCGCATTGGTTTTTATGTCGGCTCTTCAAAAATCGCCAGGTATCGCAAAAGAAGTCGTGATGACGGCGCCTCTCATATGGCCAAAAACTCCCTTTCCAAATTTATTCGTCACAGTCATGGCTAAAATTCACTGCCTCGTAGGCTTTTGCGAGAGCGCCGCATGGGGCCGTCAAACCGTGCCCATTGAAGCAAAAACATTTGAAGCCAATATCTCAACCAATAGCCGCGCTAGATGGCTCGCGTCCCATAAAATTGGTCTGAAATACCCTGATTATTACGCCTCGGGAACGTCTTGGGGATGGCTCAAAATGGCGATGACTTTAGGTGCGGATGTATCGAGCGCGAAAAGTCCCATGAACCCAGGTACCCTAGTGATTATGGCCGATAATGATGGATATATTGACCCCAAACCATCCTTCAAGGCGTGTGAACGATCAACCGGCTGCCAGGCGGTGACCATTAAAGGCAGCCGCCATGAGATCCTTCATGAAGTGGACTCGGTTAGAAATCAGGCGATCGAAAAAATTATCAAACATTTTAGATCGGTGATTTAGTTTATTTGGCCAAAGATAAACCTAAGCCGGGGCCTGCGGGACGAAGTAACTTCGCAGAGTTCGCGTGCCAGGGACTGTCTTCGCACACGAATTTTTTAAGAAAAAATGGCGTATCAAGGTCAAAGTGTTGAATGCCGCCCACACCGCATGCTAGCTGGAGGCTACAACCCATGGCAATTTCGCTTTCCAGCATGCCGCCTATCATGAGCGCGATTCCCGCGGAACGTGCGATTGAGATAATACGCATCGTTTCTTCAATCCCGGACTTCATGATTTTAAGATTAATCATGCTGGCAGTTTTTTCTCTCACGACTCTGATCGCATCCTCAGGCGTTATGATGGTTTCATCAAGGCAAACGGGTACGCCTGTGGATTCTTCAAGTGCTTTTAAACCCTCCCAGTCATCTGCAGGCAGCGGCTGTTCGAAGAATAGAGGTGTGGTTCCAAGCTCTGCTAAACGGCTAAGTAGAGTTTTCGCATCGTCCAGGCGATAGCCTTGATTTCCATCTAGGGTCACTTGCGTTGAGCGTGAGACGACCTTAAACAACGCCTCAATCATATCGAGATCATCCTCGACGCGTCCTGATACTTTGATCTTAATCACTTCAAATCCGTGATTTTTGTACAAACCCCAGAAGTCAGTGACCGTGCCAGGTGTCATGATAGGCATGGTGATATCGGTTGTTACACGTTCGAACATGCGACCACCCCATATCCCGGCTAGCGGCACGCCTAATTGCTTTGCATAAAGGTCCCAAAGCGCCATTTCCACTCCCACGTAGGCACTAGGGGATGATGTGAACGTCTCTTCCCGGATGGTTCGCAGGTACCGCAAAGCTGCCAGCGGAGTCATCTCTCGAAAGTGGTCTAGAATTTCTTCAGCCACCGGCAAAACTCCATTAACATTGTCTCCCGTCAGGGTTGGGAACGGACTAGCTTCACCCAGACCTGTCAGCCCATTATCGTCTTGTATGTTAATCAGCACGAAATTTGCTGTGTCCAGGGTTTCTGATGAAATAGCGAACGGTACATGGATGTCGCACGACATTTTCCAGGCGCGAGTGCTGGCAATATTTGTTGTCCAACTGTTCAGTCTTATTACCTCACGACTTCGTGAAGCCATCCATCAAGGATAGCTTTGTTTTCGCCGTTTGAGATTTCACTTTCCACATCCCTCAGGATTTCTTCGCGGTACCGAGGGTCTACCTGATATTCACTTTTGATTTCGACTTGGCCGCCAATGGAAGTACCGTGGTACTCATCACCTCCGGCACGTCGTCGACGACCACGACCCTGTTGTTTTTGACTTCGTGAGGCTGCTTGCTGGGCGTCACGAAGAAGCCTGCCCGCAAGGTCGGACGCACTTTCTGCTTGTGCAAATTGTGCGCCATCGCCCGAGGTCAGAGCTAGGCCCATGGCCTCAATAGCAGCGTTTAGGCGTTCGCCGGCGTTGGGCGATAGAGCGCGAAGCTTACCTAGTAAACCGTTGGCTTGACTAATGTTGCTGTTTTCAGCGGCACGGGCAGCGGGCCACTTTTGTTCTACGTCAGCCAACCTCTCCGTTGCGCGATCGAGGTCGGTAGAGATCTGATCTTGCCTTTGCTGCAATTCCCGTAAGTCATTTTGCGCATTAGCTATCCCCTGCTGGCGCTGTTTTTCGAGCTTTGCCCGAAGCTGATCTTCCTTGGCTTCAAGTTCCTCAATCCAGGCTCTGTATTGGCTTGCGAGCGTACTCAGATGTCCTTGCGACTTTTTCGGATCAAGCTCCGCATCGGCAAGGGTTCGGTTAACGTGAGCTTTAAAGGGCTTTTGTTGATTGATCCGCTCCCAGCTTGACGGCGCATTGCCTGGACCAAGAAACTTAACCCGGACGGCCCATCGCTTGTGACGCTCATCCAAAAAATTTAGCATGCGTGTCGCCATGTGCTTGGCCTCGAGAACTCTTTCTGATGTTGGCTTGTCGAGAGCTCTAGAGAATGCGCGAATCGCTATGAACAAGTCGCGGTCCCGCTCTCGATCATCGAGTATCTCGTGTTCCAGTAGAAACTCACCCACCTCATCAGCTATTTCTTGAGTTTTAAACGAAGATTTTGCGCTCATGGCTTCCGCCAATTTCTGGGCCATTTGAGCTAGTTGAGAGCGGTCTAGTCCATCAAAAAAAGGTGTGTCTTCACTTTGTTTGAGAACGCTTTGCATGGTTTCTGTCGCCTTCGGCGGTATGGCCTGGCCACTGCTGCGTGCATCGTCGAGAGATGACTTGAGTGAACGCAAAGTGTCCAAAGCTTGTCGGTATCTGCCGTAGGCACTGGCTACCTTGACGTGTATGGGCTGACTTTTTCCAGTTAAAGGACTGGGTTCTGCCCGGTCTGTCGCCTCGGCAACGATGTCAAATTCAACAACGTCTTCTTCCATCCAAGGCTGGAGATTGAGCTTGTAGACGGTGTCAACGGATGTTGTGTCACCAGAGATATTCAAAACGGATTCCTGGGCGGTTTTCTGTTTAGTCGTGATTTTTAGGAGAACTTTATCCAAAGGGTGCACTGATGAGACTTTTATTTTTAGAGTCAACAACTCATGATCTGGCCATGGGTCTCTACCGAAAGATTCAAAAACCATGTCCACCTTGGGTGTCGGAAGAGGTGTTACCACCAGCTTTGCTGCGGTCTTCGACGATATTGCCGGAATAATCAAATCGGCAGTTTCAGGCGCAGAAAATTCCGCGGACCATAAAGTTTGACGAGTCGTGGGTGGTCCAGCCGGGGACATCTGAATAGTCAGAGGTGGGGTTGTGCCATCCGGCTTTAAGGTGATTACCGGCGGCGTTTGAGTCGACGACACTTGAATGACCGTTAGTCGTAGCATGTTCGAAGGGATGAGCTCTATGGTCGGTGGTGAGCTGGTTGAGAGGCCAATAGGCTCGTTCATGGTTAAATTATTAGATTTCTTCGGTGCGGCGCCGTCTAAAATCTCCAGTGTCATACCGCCAGTTAAAGCGGTCAATAATTGTCTGGCATCTGCCGCCGCCGTTCCGACGTCGATAGGCGCTTTCGTCAACATAAAAACCGCAAGTAAACTGGACAAGACCACCGATCCCGCCATGGTAGACAGTCGCTGATTCTCCCAGGAGCGCAATTTTCGCTCCTCTAAAAGAAGCCTGGGCTCCCAATCTTTTTTGGGCTCCGTCTGATCGGCCTCCCAAAAAGGTGACTGAGTAGCTGCTGGATACTGAATGTCTAGCGAGAGAAGAAGTGATGATTTAGTAATGGTGTGGGGGCGTCTTAAAGATGAAAACCTTAAAACAGAGATGCTGGTTAAGAGTCCGCAGGCGATATGGGCTAAGGGATAAGATGCATCAATATCACTCCACAAAGCCGCAACTATAAGCCCAACAGCGATAGCTCTAACTACAGAAAACGCGACATATGTTCTGTGAGCTGCGACTTTGATTTTATTCATTCTGCCAAGAGATTGTTCGAAAATATTGTCCATTTTTTATTTAAATCCCAGCATCACTTTCCATATTTTTTTGACTACGTAACATATCGTTCCAAGAGATGATCTCATCAAGGATAGATGACATCGGTATCTTGCCTTCAGTAAATCCGTTGTGGTGTACGTTGGCTACGACTCTCGTCGTGATTCTGTTTTTGTGAGGATTAGACAGCGTAATTTGATCAATCGATTCGAATCGTGCGACCTCGTCTTCGCCCGGTTTTAGAATCAATACAGGTTTTTTGATCGATCTAAAGTAGTCGCCAAATTTATCCATCGCCTCAAGTAGCTCACGAGCAAAAGCAAAAGTCAGACGAAGTTGCGAAGGGCCGATAAGTGACCTAATGAGTCGGGTAGCCATGGTTTTTCCCACAACTCGGTGTAAGGGGTTTGAAAATCTGGGGTGTAAGCCGGTTGGCACTTTCACTCGCGGCAGGATATCTGCCAAAACCCGTATGATCCAACGTTTGAATCGGCCTGGCATCCAGGCGAGTTCTAGTGTGGGAGCGGCCAACACGACCCCGTGAACAAACTGAGGATGTTTTGCCGCCAACTCTGTCGCCACGATAGCGCCGTAACCTTGGCCCACCACGATAGGAGATTGTCCATTATGAATATGACGAAGCCATGAGGCGATCTGAAGCACGTCAGAGACCAATTCTTGGAATCGATCCAAATGCCCGGAGAGGTCAGCGTTGATACCGTGACCGCGTTGATCGTATGAGTAACTACTTAGTCCTCGGTCACACAGAAACTTCATACACTCCCAATACATATCAGCCCTCTCACCAACATCGTGAATGATGAGTACGGGAGCATTTTTGGAGGTTTGCCTGCACCGAAGTCCAAGAATGGCTGCAACATTTGATTTGTGATCGACAGGGCAAAGATATTGGTAGAGCTCGCCAGACTCGGGTGGCTCAAATTGGGGTCCACTAGGCAATCTACGAAGGCTTAGCGGTGTTCTTTGGTTTGATTGAATTTGGCTATCCATCGCGAGATTATATCGTATTAATTGGGGTGATGATACTTGACTGCAACTGTCCGAATACCTTAACAAATCTGAAGCCTTCTTTAACCAATTATTTGCATGTTCTTTACACGACCTACTTAATCCTCGTTCAAACTACTCGAGTGTTTGAGTCTCATTCGGCAGGGACGCTGGAGGTGGCAACGTGCTTTCTTTTGGACGGGGCGAAGGAGCAATTTTCAGATTGGGGCAAAACCGGTCGGTTTTAGAGTTGGTGCCCTTTGTGAAACATGGGGCTCACACCCAGGGGAGAGCTCCGCTGCTATTCATTCATGGTATCGAGTTTGCGACACCTGAAGAAACCCTCAGTGACCTCGTATGGCCCATGCTCGATATCCTGGGGCCACAGAGAACCGCTGATCGTGAGATCTATGTATTCGTTTGGAATAGTCTTCTGACCAACAATATTGCATTAAGTGACCTCTTCGAAGCCTCGATGCTTGACCGATTGCGATTTGCCTTCAGCGAACTGCCCAAGTGTCGCAGCTACTTACGGGATGTTGAGCGCCGGGCCCGGGAAGCAGCCCACTGTCTTTTGCCATTTGCCCTCGAGTGGAGCTCAGAGAGCCGGGTAGGGCCTACGGTCATTACGCACAGCATGGGCAGTCTAGTTTGGGCGGAAACCCTCAAGCTACTGGTTGAGGCCACTGACGTGGTTGCAAAGCCCGGAATCTGGTGGTCATTGCAGCCAGCCATGCATCGACGAGCCTTCACGGAGGAGGGCGAGTACAACATTGTCCCCAAGATATATACAGGCTCAGACTCAAGCAGGGCCGTCGTCTGGTATTCCCGCTTGGATCTAATTCTTAGCACCATCTATTTCCTGTCAAAAAGGGGGTTTGCCCTTGGTCAATATGGTTGCCCGGTGGGCCGTATTCCCCAAAGAGATGTCACATCATGGGTCAAAGAAGCCCACGGGATGCGTCACATACGCTCAAGTCTCGGTGATTTTTTTGAGCGAATTAAGCCCATTTTGACCGAAGAGGCAGACTTGTACGGCATATGAGCAAGGACAGTCCTGGTCACCACTATTGTCCTCAGGTTCACACATCCTGAATTAGTGCTTTTCAGCCTCTCACAGAAGCGGTATAGAGCAGGCCTTCATGAGGGGTCGTGTGCTTTAGCTGAGGTCGGCCCCAACACGTTACTCACAGGGGGGTTCTATATTATGAAGCCGCAATTCCAAGCCGTAAATCCGACGATGGCTACCAAACAGATCAAGTCCATGTTTGACGAGTTTAAGAGTTTTGCCTTTAAGGGTAGTGTGGTCGATATGGCTGTAGGTGTTGTGATCGGCGCGGCTTTTGGGAAGATTGTGGACTCCCTCGTAAAGAATATTCTCATGCCTGCCATCGGCCTTCTGACCCCGGGCGAGCAGGGTTACGTGGATTGGAAAATCATGGTTGGATCAAAATCTATACCCTACGGTTTGTTCTTGGGTGAGGTTGTTAACTTTCTGATCGTGGCGTTTGCCTTATACCTATTCATGGTCAAATTCATCGGACTTGTTTTAGCGAAGAAAAAAGCAGAGCAAGCCGAGGCCGCGCCGCCTGCCGAGACAGAGGATCAGAAACTGTTAAAAGAAATCAGAGATCTTTTGGCTACCCAGAAGCGGTAACAGTATCAATTTTTTTGCTTATTTAGCGAGTTAACGAAAAGGGGCTATCTCATGCATAAGTTTTTAAGCATTTGCTTTGGGTTTGGAATTACTGGAGCCATCATTTCCACTTGGATTGCCCCTCGCGTCATATCGATGTTGGTTACGCCGCCTGTAAGTTTTAGTACAAATTGTGAGCCGGCAGCTACCTGGGCCACTGATAAGCTCATCATGGCGCAATTAGCTGGTCTTGCTATTGGCATGCTCACTGCATTTGGTTGGATTGTGAGTCGTAAGTTTTCGAAATCAGCCAAGGGTGAAAAAAGTCAGCAGATGGCGCAGTAGTCACTGCTCTCTTAAAGGAGCTTTGATCTTCAATGCAGAAACTCTGGCATGAACTCGAAATAAAAGACGTGCTGGCGTTTTTTGATGTTGACGTTGGTCAGGGTCTCTCAACAAATAATCTCCTTAAACTACGAGACAAATACGGTTCGAATAATCTACCCGAAGCCGAGCGCAGACGGTTCTCCAGTATCCTATTGCGCCAATTTCTAAGTCCACTTATTTATCTTTTGATTGTTGCAGCCGTGATCGCCTTGGCGATTGGTCATGTTAAAGACGCAGCGGTCATATTCATGGTTATTTTTTTGAATTCACTTATTGGCGCCGCTCAGGAGGGGCGTGCAGAGGCCTCTTTAGCCGCCTTAAAGCGGCTCACCAAACTTTCTGCAAAAGTCACAAGAGACAGTCAAACGCGTGAGATAGAGGCTAGTGATCTACTTCCTGGCGATATAATTCATATTACTGCAGGAGACGGCGTTCCGACGGATGCCCGTATTATTGAGGCCCATAGCCTTCAGGTTTCAGAGGCATCATTGACTGGAGAGTCACTGCCGATAAATAAAAAATCTAGCACGCTTCCACCCGAGACCAGTTTGGCAGATCGAGTCAATATGGTTTATGCGGGTACCTATGTCACTAGCGGGCGGGGCGTTGTTGTTGCAGTCAGTACTGGCAAATCCAACGAGCTTGGAAAAATCGCAGCTATGACGGGCAAAGTGCCACATGTGAAAACTCGCTTGGAGGCGAGAATCCATGATTTTGGCAAAACAATCGTGAAGGCTGCGGTCTTGTTTTTTCTACTGACGGTGATCCTCGGTGCCATCCACGGCATGGAATTTTCTGAGATTTTTATGATCGCTATTAGTCAGATGGTCTCAATTGTGCCAGAGGGACTGCCAGTTGCGATGACTATTGCTCTAGCCGTTGGCGTTCAAAGAATGGCTAAGAGGCGAACCATCGTGCGCCGACTATCTGCGGTTGAAACGCTTGGTTCCACGACGGTCATTTGTTCAGATAAAACGGGTACGTTGACACGCAATGAGATGACCGTGGTTCGCTTGGCAGTTCCTGGGCAACTAGGCCAATTATCGGTAACAGGGACGGGATATTCATGTCGAGGGGACTTCTTAAAATGGGAATCATCCCAATCCGTCACCCCCGCAGAATTATTGAATGATTCATCTTTTGTTCAGCTAATGGGAGCTGCTGTTTGCTGCAATGATGCAGACTTATTTATGTCGCCAAAAGATCAGAATCAGTGGCAAATCACCGGTGACCCAACGGAGGCTGCATTATTAGTTTGCGCCGAAAAGAGCGGTCTCAGTTGTCAAAAGCTGCGGTCGGATCAACAGAGACGGCGGGAGCTTTCATTTGATCCAAACTTCAAGATGATGGCGACCGAACATGATGAGAGCGGACGGCCTTTGGTTTATGTCAAAGGTGCACCTGAGGCTATTTTTGCCAGATGTCAGGCAAACCATGAGGTTTTCTTAACTGTTAGTTTAGAACAATACCGCAGTCTGGCCGATAGTATGGCAGCTGACGCGCTTCGAGTTCTTGCGTTTGGCGTGGTGAAAGATTACCGCCTCGCTATGGATCAGGGATTTGATCAACTGTCTGGGCGCATCGAGTTTTTGGGTCTTGTAGCGCAGATGGATCCACCGCGAGATGAAGTCAGGGCTGCAATTACTGAGGCGAAATTAGCTGGAATAAAGCCGATTATGATCACTGGGGATCATAAAGTGACAGCCGTGGCCATAGCTGGGCAGCTTGGTATTGCCGAATCTAGCATACAGGCGATGTCAGGAGATGAGATGCAGTCTCTAAGCTTAAGTGAATTATCGCGTAAGTTGGAAAACATCACGGTTTTTGCGCGAGTTCACCCAGAGCAAAAGCTGACGATTGTTAGAGCTTTGCAGGCATCAGGACATGTTGTTGCGATGACAGGTGACGGAGTCAACGATGCGCCGGCTCTTGTTCAAGCCGACGTCGGCGTTGCTATGGGAATGGCGGGTACGGAGGTTGCGAAAGAAGCGGCCAAAATAGTTATAACTGACGACAATTTTGCCACAATTATTGCGGCCATCGCACAAGGTCGGCTCGTTTATCAGAATATTAAAAAATTACTGCTTTTTTTATTTGTGACATCAATCGATGAGCTCGTGGTTTTACTGCTAGCTCTGCTATTCGGATTTCACGCGCCACTGGCCGCCGTCCAGATACTTTGGATTAATCTGGTTTCGGAAACTGCCTTGACTGTGAATCTTATTATGGAACCGATGGAGGGCGATGAAATGCGCCGGCTGCCCACATCGCCACAAGAGCCTTTGTTTGATAAGACCATGCTTCGACGTATCCCACTTATGGTGAGTACCTCGGTTTTATCCACGTTTGGCTGGTTTTTATTCCGATCTTATCAAGGGGCGCCGCAAGGGCTTGTCCAATCGGAAACCTTCACCATGTTGGTGGTTTGTCAGTGGTTTAACTTACTAAACTGTCGCTCATCCACTCGCTCAGCTCTGTCGTCGGGCATCTTTGGCAATAGGTGGCTCTTGGGTGGCTTGATTATTGCTAACGTGCTTCACGGGTTAGTCATTTACTGGCAGCCCTTGGCCGGCTTCTTTCATACGGAGCCAATTTCTGTTTTTAACGTCTTTGCAATTGGAGTGGTGGCAAGTTTTGTTCTTTGGATTGAGGAAGTGAGAAAAATTTATGTTCGCAGGTCGCTAACCACCTGAATTCACACAACTTGCCTTAAAATAGGACAAATTGTTAAAAATTTATAAATTACCCAAAAAAATGATTTTTATTATTTTCAGAATATCTGAGACACGCTACACTCCTATGCAGAGCTTAAAAAATTGTTTTTACGGTTTTCCGCAGGGACTGCGGATTACCTTGCGCACTGCCTGCTAACCGCAGAAGGAGACTGCATGAGACTTAAATCCTTACGAGCGCTTGTAGTTCTTCTCTTGGTCGCAGGGGGCGGGTCTGATTTCGCTCAGGCTAGCGCCGACGCGTCGGGCGGAAAAGGTCAGTTGACTCTCGTTCAATTTAATCTTCGCTGGTTTGGTCAGCGCAAAATTGAAAACGGTGAAAATAAAGAAATCATTGAAGAAACCAGAATTCCAACAATCCGTAAACATATGCAAGACAGCGGCCTGATGGGTGATGTCCTGGCCTTCGAAGAGATTGTTGACGTGAAGTTATTGGCAGACGTTCTGCTGGAGCGTCGTTACGCGTGTCAATCCTACAGCCACAAGGATCCTGATCATCAACATGTTGTGGTCTGCGTGAAACCCCATCTTCGTTTTGAAAAAGCTCCAGGTGCAAAATCTTTCACTTTGGATGATGTTAATGTGAATGGGGACCTTCGACCCGCGGTCCACGGCATCATTAAGACTAGCTCTGGAAAATCACTGATGCACCTTTTTGCTGTGCATTTGAAGTCTGCGCCAGACTTTTCGTCCGTTCGAATGAAGCAGATGCAGGTCATCTCTGACTACGTAAAACGCCGAGATGGTAACTTGCCCGTAACGATCGTTGGTGATTTCAATACATACAATGACGATCCTGAAAACTTCACTCGCATTTTATCGGGTAATCAAATGGAAGAAGTTCCGTCCCCGGAGGCATATTCTTGGGCGACAACTCATGAGACCTATCAGCCTGCAAAGTTTGACCGTGCATGGATGACGGGCACTTTGGCTGATAAAGTGACGTTCCACCATGTTATTGGTCCTTGTAATCAAAGTGATCGCGGGAAACTTCAGCGTTACAATGATTCGGTATCCGATCATTGTGCGGTTAAGACTTCTTTCGATATCGCTGATTGAAGCAAGAATTCAAGCTTAACAAAAAACCCCATCCGGTAGGATGGGGTTTTGTTTTACAGGCGCTCTTCTCTCGTCTCATTGCTTTCGTCGGTTGGATTATCAACATCTGGTGCTGGACTCGGCGAGCTTTTTTGAGATTGGCAAGGATTAGCCGGAACTGCGCCACTGCGGAGGCGTTCTGACATTTTTGCCACCGGCTCACCACCTAACCTGATTTTAGCTTGAAGGCTTTTCTTGAAGAGTCGCTCGCAACCAGCCACATCATTGGCCTGCATCACGTAGTTTTGTTTAAAAGCCCACCTTGGAGCTATGAATGCATAAGCCTTACCGGCATATTGCGGATCCAAAGATGCAATGACTCGGTCTCCTGATGTCCCCTCCCAGGCCCTTGCATAGTAGGTCATGTGACTACGCGGAATGTCTGACATCTTGCCAGAGAATGACGCTTTGGCGAACCCCTTAACTTTTTTGATTTGGGACAACGCTTGAGCGATTCCACTACTATTTCCTGGACCGTTACGTTCAATATTGACGATGGGTACACCCGTTAAATTGAGGATACGAGCGGCTTCCTCCTTGGCGAACTTACCGTCGGTCAGAATCAACTCTGGTTTACCGGACTCAATAATTTTTTTAAGTAACGTCTCACGGTATGGTTTGGTTGCATTAAATGTTTCCTGCCAATCTGGATCTTGTCCATATGGTGCGGTTTTGATGACGAGATATTTCTCGCTGACCCCAAGTCCATCCATGAGAGTCTGCAGGTACTGTCCGCGTGCACCTGTGAGGGCGCGTGCCGTGACCAAATCATCATAACCATCTGGATCAGCTACGATCAAAACTCGAGGAGCTTTGAAGGTTCCTCGGTAGTGGGCATAGTCCCCTTGGTCGTCTCTTTTTCTTATGAAACTTGAATCCGTGGGAAGTGCTGTCTTCATGATCTTCGCGAATTCTTCTGGAGGACCTGGGTCAAACGCATAGCGGCGATTTTTGGGCCCAGGATTTTTGGTACCGTCAGTGCTGTTTGGCTTAGTGATCCAAACTTCATTATTAGGTGGCATGACTGATGGGGTGGCTTCGCCGATGGCTTTAATAGCCTCTTGGTCAAAGCGTACTTTATCTCGTGTGCCAAACACTATGACGTTTGTGGACATCCTCGACGCGGATGAAACGTTCACCATTCGTGAATTCGGAGCTCCGAAGTCATAGTACTCAGTACCCATGGATGCTCTGTCGTATCGATAGTCACGTCCTTGGGCAAAGTTACTGGTTAGTCCAGAATCTGGCTCAATTTTCCAGCCGGCTCTCGTGTATGGTTCCAGCGGTTTAATGCCATTTTTAACTGCAGCTGATGCGTCAGAGTCAGACATGCTACTCAGCGCTGTCGGGTGCGGCAGCTGAGTGACAAGGAGGTCACCGTCAATGGATGTACCATCGGCCAGTTTCAGTCCTTTTAAAGAGATCGTTGTTTTCCCGTTAATCGACATCTTGCGATTTACATCATAGCCGCCGAGCTGAGCTGGGTGAAGAACTCCACTGCCCCCGACGCCTCCTCCTGAAAACACCATTTTTTGTGTCCAGCGGGCAGATGCTGAGTTGAATTCCTGCTGGAACTTGCTACGAAGTTGATTCATGCTCTCTTCTTCTTCGTACTTTGGTTGTTGACCGGCGAATTCTCGGTAAAGATCTCGACCCTCAGCTGTGAGAGGGCTGAAAGCTTGAGTGTTACCGCCGCTATAGACAGCTTGGAATTCAGGGATTTTCAATTTTGCGAGATCGGCCTCTGAGTAACGACTGCCGACAGTGCCGCCGTTTGCCGTGACGAACGACCCCATAGTATCTCTTGCTGCTCCACCAAAGAGAACGATCATCTTCAGGGATTTTTTGTTATTTTTGATGATCCAAGAAATGAGCTGATTGCGCCACTTAACAATCGGGCTATCGACGTCTTGTGATAGTAACCATACGGGATTTGAGGTGAAGGATCCGTAGGAAAGTTTCTGGCCGTCACCAGAGCTAGAAATGATCGGCGTATCAAAAAACGAATATTGCCATCGGATCGTGTAAGGAAACGTATTGATAAATGCTGCGCTGGATCCAACACCAAAATACTTTGCCAAATCCTGAGCGCGTCCACCAAATCCCGCCGTCGCGGTTCGTCCCGCAGCTTCTGCAATATGTGTGGCGTCTTGTCCAATAAAAAGAATCTTGACGCTATTGGGCTCTTGAATCATACGCCAGATGACCGGCCCAAATGCTGGACGGAACATCTGGTCTCCAAATATAGCGTGCGATAATCCGGGAAAATAGGGGAGATTGGCGTGGATGTTGATCAGCTCGTTGCCAAGATCTGTCTTTGGATTTGGTCCACCGTCGTATGACCAAATGGGGAAGGATCCCTTGCCTTGAAAGTCTCGCTGAGTGAGGTCAGATTTATCTGATCTTGGTTTGCAGGCTTGCCAGCCTAGTGAGACTGACGTGATGATGCTCACTAAGATGATGGAGCGTCGAAAAAGAGTCGAAGGCATTTTCATGATAACCCCAAGCAATTATTTTGGTTTGTGGCCCAAAAATAGGTCTTCTTATATGGTAAGTTGATTTGTCGCCCGGCGCAAAAAAACGGCAGACTTTCATTCAAACCTCGAATATTCAATTCGATTAAGCGAGATTTTTTGGATTTATCCTTGGTAAGATCATAATGCTCGGTAATGAATATCATTAGCTGCTTCTTTTTGATTTTAACCAAATATTTTTGAAGAAGCGTGAGATAAGAAGCGAGGTTATGACGACTATGCGTTACATCGTTGCCGTATTCCTGATTTTAGCAACTCAAGCTCTTGGCACTGAGTCCAAAAAAAATAATTATCCGCCCGAGTGGTGGAAGGAAGTGCCGCGAAGTGACGCGGCGTCTTGGGAAATTTTGCCGCAGGATGCAAAGCCCGGTGAAGTCATTCTCTCAAAAAGAACAGAGCTTGGGATTTTATCTAACTTTGCAGCCACGTCGTTTGAACTCGATAAAAAGACTTATTCTGGGATCGAAGGTTTTTGGCAAATGATGAAATATCCAGAAGGCCCCAAAGATGAGCGGCAAAAGTTTCCAGGACTTGAGTGGAAGTATACAAGAGATCAAGTAGCTCAGATGTTGGGTTTTGATGCGAAGCGTGCTGGTGCTCTTGCCGAGCACAACATGAAGAAGATGAATATTAATTGGGTGACCTACAAAGGCAAAAAGATGCCGTATCGGGTGCAAGAAAAAGGTCCCCACTACAAGTTAATTCGCCGCGCCATGCAAGCGAAGCTTGAACAAAACCCTGAGGTCAAAAGACTGCTTAAAGCTACAGGAGATCTGATTTTGAAGCCCGATCATGATCAGGGAGCCGATGTGCCGCCTGCTTGGAAGTACTATGAGATTTGGATTGATATTAGGGCGACACTTTAGTGCGCGAGCAGTTTGGTTCCCTAATGTAACGTAACTTAGATGGCGCTGCTGTTAATGACTATAAGATTTGCTCAATATTTTTTTATCATGTTTGTTGCCGTTGCGATGACACCAACGATGGCCTCAGCAAGGCAGCAATTTTTGTTAATCCCTGGCTATACGACCACCGGATTTAAAAAAGGACACGAGGTTTCTTTTATTGTGGTCAATGACGGCAGTGATGACAAAGCCGGTTTTGGTCGCGGATTCGTCATAGGCGAAAATGTCAAACCGACTCGAGAGCAATTTTTTGAACTACAAGTAAGTTGGTCAGGATGGCTGCTTTATGCGGCTACGTTGGGAGGCGGATTTTACAGTTCCGGTAAAGCAGGCGGCTTACAGATGACCGCTGCGGGGCAGTTTGCTACACCGTTTCTCGCTTTCTTGAGACTTCAGACGCAGATCAGTCCAAAAGCCGAGGTTCCAGCGATTATGATTGGACTTATGTTCAAACTTCCCATTTATTTGGGCACAACAAACTGATTGATTATTTTATTGGGGACACCCGACTGATTGACTATTGATTCACCAATAGCGCATTTAATAGTCAATTAGTCGGGTGACCCCGTTTCCCATTGGGCGCTTCTATCTCTTAGGTATCTGCTTTTCGTGATCCCGTTTGAAAAAACATCTGTAGAGATGTGTTTGAATTTATATTCAGTCTTCAGATTGTTGAAAAGCGCAATACCTGATCCTAGAATAATTGGGATTCTTGAAATGATGAGTTCATCAATCAAATCCAAGTTTATGAAAGATTGAATAGTTTTCGCACCGTCAACGTAGATATTTGAAATGTCTTTGGCGGCCAGTTGAGCCAATATAGTTTTTAAATCACCTTGGCAGAGTGAAGCCTTAGTTTGTAAATGAGCAGGGATTTCCTTCAAAGATTTCGTTAATACAAAGACAGGCTTCGTGTAGGGCCATTCTCCAAAGCCCAAGACCACCTCAAAGGTCTTCCGTCCCATAATTATTGCGTCGATGCTCTCAAGAAACATAGAAAAGCCAAAATCAGAATTCTCTGGATTTGGATAATTCATTAGCCAATCTATGCGGCCATCCCTGCGCGCGATAAAACCGTCAAGGCTGGTTGCGATATAAACAATATTTGGCACTTGTTCACTCAAATTTGGTGGAGCCGGCGGGAATCGAACCCGCGTCCATACACGCGTCGGAAAAAGCACTACATGTTTAGTCTTATGATTTATCCTCTTGTCTTACGCGCCCATAGACAGGCTCATCCGACCGCAGCCTGATTGTCGTCATGCCCAACTCTCCAGACGGAAGAGCGTGACACCAAGCCACATCGATTGCGCCATCCCCCAAAGCCGTGGCCGCTTTGAGTTCGACGGCAGCTTAATTAAGCTGCGAGTGCGTATTCGTTGCCGAATAAGCGTTGGCACGCCTTTAATAACCGGGTGACGTTCCCACCCCGGACATGCGCCTTGACTCGACGACCGTGCATGTCGAAACCATGACGGCCCCTTAGCCAGGGAAACGGTTTACTATAATGGAAAAAGGTGGGACCTACAACCAGATCCGCCAAAACTTTGGGCAGCCGTCTTATCAAAATCAAAAGCGCAGGACGATTTTCTTTCCAGTCCTGCGCCATCGATACTTGATTAGAATCTAAGTTTATATGAGCTCGTAGATTTCACCTCGACGAGTACATCCCATAAAGCTTGCCACTATCCTCAGGGGCCAAATCAGCTTGAAGGTTATAACCACCCGTCGCCATGCGGCTAAGGCCCGAAGAAAGACCGCCACCTGTGAGTGACATCGCGCTTCCTTCGTCATTCTCATCAACAAGTCCTTGAGGCGCCCCACCACCAAGTAGGGGTCCCAGCATACCCATCAAGCCGCCAGCACCTCCACCGCCCATTAAGCCTTGCAGCATCTGACATCCAGACGCGGACAGGGCAAACGCCAAGACAGCAGCATGAAATAATCTAATGTGTGTAAGTTTCATAAAACGTCTCCCTAGTCCCGTTATTGTCTACGCCCCGTTGCCCATGATCTCACTGGAAGTAGAGGATTCCCTCACAGTTGTCGCCGCACTTCGTCTTTTCTGTTGCGATTACCTTATACTGGGTCGAATCATTAGCATCGTCACCAGCAAGCATCATGGCGCTACTTTCGCCATCAGTTAGACCCAACCCCAACATCTTCAACAAAAAGCATCCTGAGGTCAGCGGAGTGAAGGCGAGGATAGCAATCAGTGCATAATTTTTTGTAAAAAATCGCATGTCAGATCCTCCGTTTACCTTGGATTGTTTACTTAAATCGTTTCTTAAAGGCAGCTACATCTGCGGAGCTTGGACTGACAATCAGTGTTGACATATCATCTTTGCTGGTTTTGCCACAGTCTAAGCGCCCCTTGTAACCTGACGTCTTTGATGTCGAGATCACACCGAAGCCCGCAAATCTACCGTCTACATAAACTGCCGCACCAGTGTCGTAATTTGATCCGTCACTTGATCCGCAAAGACCTGAGCCAGTGATCTCCCAGAGCTGCGCTGCCGCAGCGGAATTTGATCCGATAAGCTTGCGAAGAGGCGTCTGGTCAGAATCAGATTTATTGAGTGCTTCAATATCAGCGAAGTTACGCTTCATGACGCTTGGCAAAGCTGGAGCAAGCTGGAAGTCTGATTTCCTAGACCCGCCTACTGTGTTTTCACCAAATCCGACAAGTACCCCTTGTAGCTTAGATGAATCGGGACGTTCTTCAGCAGTCATCAGCTTCGGTGCTCTCAAGGAATTAATGGCAGGATGAGCGTTCTTTGGAACGGCCATCATAATATAGCTGGTGTTTGCATTGCGAAGGTTTTGGCTTCCGACCATGATAGGGCTCGATAGGAAGATCTTCGATGAAATGTCCTCGACTCTGCTTGCAATTTTTGGATCGACGGTCCCAGCTTTTTCAGCCTTAACGCCCACAGTGACCATGGAGTAGGAACGGCCTTTGGAGTCTTGCATGAATCCAGTCTCGTTCATGGATACGCCAGGCAGAGTTATCGAACTTTCCCCATTGTTGAGGAATAGTTTCACTTCGACCGTCTTCATGATCGGCAACTGCGCTTGACCATCGGCGCTTGTCTGAAACACGTCAGCCAGGGACAAGAACAGCGCGTATGAGTTTGGAAGGCCTACGTCGACAAGTGTGCCGACATTTCTGATGATATGATTACGGCCAGAGAAGTCCTTCGCGTCAAGTTCAACATAGACTGTACCAGGATACTTCGCCGCATCTCCGGACCCATCTATGGTACCACCAGCAACCTTTAGACCAGCGGTGTCACCCATGTTACAGGCACTCAGCATCAGAGCAGACGCGGAGAGAAGGGCCAACAGGGACCTCCTGACTTTGCTTACACTATTAATAGTCGTGTTGTTCATACCGTCCCCTTCTTTCTGACCGTTAAGGTTGCCCAAGCGAGGGCGCCTCCTAAGTGAAAGAGGTATCGGTGCAGTTTCTAGGGGATTTAAGATAAATCTTTAAATATATGATATTATTGAATTTTTAAAGGCTATTTTGTTTTTGAGTTTGCATCATCCTCTTGGCCCAGGAACTTGTGGAAGCGCTGCTTGGCAGATGCGGCGGCCCTCGCCAGGCCTACGTTGACGACCGATGTGAGCATTTGCGTCAGAAGTGCGGCTTTGATATCGCTGAGGTGCTCCCAGCTAATACCTGCCTTATTACCGGAAATTAAAACCCGCCGAACCCGACCTGACACGCGCATAATATCAGTATGGCCTTTTAAGAATTGACTGACGGGAAAATGGACGACCAGCTGATCTTTTAGTGTGAAGCGGTGCCCAGCTGCATCGCACGATATCAAGGCGCCATGTAAGCTAAAATCGATTATTTCACCTGAGAATTTATGTTCGCCGCTCTCAAGTATCTGAAACATGACCGGGATATTGGTTTTGAATCGTCTCGCACGTCTTTGGTTTCGATTTTCCACCCCGGATTTGATTCGTGCAAATAATGCGTGGCGTGGCATGTCTGAAATGGAAAGGTAGTCATCCACCTCGTGCCAAAGACTAAGCTGAGACTGATATTCAGCAATCAGCGCGGCCGGATTTTTCGTAAAAAACAAGCTAGGCAGCGGCCCATCAGTTTTTTGTTCTTTCATAAATCTGACGCTGGCTAACGTTTTTGATCGTTCCTCTAGTTCGTCGTCTATCAGAATAAGGACGACATTCTTTGAGGCGAATTTAACTAATTCATCAGTGGATTCTACTATAATGAGGTTCACGTCTGGATGTTGGGACTCAAAAAACTTTTTGATAGAGCTAGCCAATTCAACGTCAAGATTTGGACCCGGCGCTAAAACGACAAAGCTTCTTCGCTTTTTTTTAGGAGCTTGTAGAAAATCGGACATCAACGGCGGAGGTTTGGGTTTGTCGCTAGACTCTGGCTCGCCTGACATAGCGCCTTGTTTGTTAGGTTCAGATGACATGTCGCTCGTCTCCAGTGAGATTACAATCTAACAGAACGTTCATCCGGTTTTATTAGGAATGGCTTTCTCGCGAGCGCAGCGGCTTTATTAATCTCAGAGGCTCGCTCCTTGCTCTGCATTCTTTCTAGGTCTTTAAAGAAATTATCCCACGCCTGTTCAAGTGTGGTCATTCCCGCTACATCTAGAGACGTCTCCGCTAGCTTCTGTTTCGTTAAAAGTGTTGCGTAGCGAAGTGTTGCCTCGACGACGCCATCAACTTTTTGTGAGTTCAAATCCTCCATCAGTCTGGAGTTGTCAGCATCAAGGTCCCTGAGGGTCGCTAGCAGGTTTTTGTCTTCATTGAGGACTGGTAATATTTCAGACCGAATCCGATTGATATTGATACTAATGGTACTTACGACTGATTGGAGCCTTGTTTCTAACGCGTAGGATAAAGCCTCGTAAAGAGATGCTAACGCTAAGCCCTTCTCGTCGAGAGCTAGGTGGGCGTCCGCTTTCTCCTGCAGCAGAAGAATACGGGTTCGATGATCGTTGGCATTATTTATATCAAGATCACGAAGGGCTTGCCTTGGGTTGTTTTCGATGCGGTGCTTTTTCGCTAGTGCTATTTTCTCAAACTCGGGTGTTTTGGGGGTTAGTTTCGCCAAAAGGTCGACTAGTGACGATATGTTAGAGGCATCACGAGATCGTCTCGTGGTTTTTCTGCCAAGAAATCGCCATGTATTTTTAGAAGGAATGGCCGTGGACAGCCTTGCAATGGCCTTGCCTCGTTGTGCGCTTAAAACGATCGCTTTAAGATCTGCGTCCTGTTGCGAGATATTCAGGACATCTCCGGTCTTGACCGCGTCTGTAGCCATCGATACGTGTATCTTATTTCCATCCACTCTTTCGATAAATCCGTATACGGAGTGGCGTGCTTTGATTCGCTCGGCCAGTGTGGCGACGGCAGCTTCTAAGGCGCTTTCCGAGTGAGGGATCTGGCCAATTTGTTCGGATATCACTAATCCTTCCGATGGTTCAAATACGGTTAGAGTTAGTGTGAGTCCTTTTGACGAACCCTCCAAAATTGGAATGATACCAATGTAGTCAGAGTCAGGTGATTTTGAAGATAGTTCGATGGATCTTAGGCGACTGCCCGCGGTCTCTTTGATTAACGTTTCGACTACGGTGTTGAGGGCTCTCGCCCCCAAATGTACGTCGTTATTTTTGAATGCGTGTACATCAGAAATTTTATAGTCAAGGGTTTCGGTTTTGGGGGCTGCGAGTTTGATTTTCAAAACCTCATCGAGTTCTGTAAATTCTTCGGCATCGATCGTCAAGTTTTGCTCTGGCGAAGCAAATTTTAGATCAATTCGTCGTTTTGTAGTCACTGGAATTATCGCGTAACCATTCGTGTCTGTTGTTGCGATTTGGGTCGTGCCATCATAGATCTTGACAGCATCACAAGGCCTCTCGCTTTTCAGACTTGTAGAAAAGAGACGAAGATCTAGCGAAGTTCCCGGATTTAACTTGAGTCTCACATTTTGATTTTCGCCAGCTAATAGACTTTGCGATGTGCTTTCAAACCCAGATTTTCGAATGAGCAATGTTCCGGGCGATCGGCTGTTTACTAACGCTTGGATAACGCATCGGCCTCGGTCGTTTGTTGTGCATTGGTACTCATACAAATTTGGTTCAGACCACAGCACGGTTGCGCCCGCTAAGGGTGTATGACCACTAAAAGCGTGTGCCGTTAACATGACGGTCGACTGTTGCGATTTATTTGTTGCATGGGGCGCGCTTACAGCAAAGTCGGCAGCCGTGATGGGTAGTAAAGGTAAACTAAATCGCTCATCACTCGGAAGATCTGACGATCTGACGTATGCGGGGCCTTTCACATCGGGTGGCGTGACGCTTTCCGCACTCTTAAAGGCGCTTTTTTTGGGTTTTGGCGCAAGATACATCGTCGCTTGTATGTCGATGTCGTTTGCAACGCCTGGTTGAACCTGAAATTTCGTTGTATGAGGAGAGTAGTAGTACGTGCTGTCATCGAAAGATACCTGCACGTTGTGCTCTGATTCCGGTGATAAATACACAAGATCCGTAAATGTTCCGAATGCGTTGGTTTCACCAACGGTGCTGCCATCAACGGTCACTTTGGCAAGGGCAACGGGTGAGCCGTCTAAACGTTTTGCCGAAACGTTAACGCGAGTTTCCGTGTTTTTTTGATGGCATGCATAGCAGTGCAGTGCAAAAATCAAAATCAGTAATTTCTTTCTGAATACGGTCATTGTTTGAACGCCCCACAAAAGCCAGAATACGGTTTATGGCCTAAAGCTTGCTGTCAGCCTCGGGTGTATCTGCTACGTTTGTCGTGGCCACTTGTTCGACCGGGATCTCAACTCTCTGCTCCTTGCCACCTTTAAGGTCAGTGTAATGGACTGTGAGCTTCGTGAGTTTCCACGTTGTACTACCGGGGATTTTAAAATCGAACTCTTTGTTTTTGAACTTCAGAATGCTGAAGCGATAAGCGCTGCGAGCGGACAAGATATCGCCAGATTTAGTGTCGATTTTTGTATGTTCTGGCGCGACAAGAGGCTTGATGGTTCCAGTCTCGTTACTAATCATGGCTACCGCCCAGATGAACCCCTCTGACCGCTGTGGACTTTTGTTTTTAATGCTGAAATTCAAAGCAATCTTGTTGCTAGACTTTGTTAATTTTGCAGCCGATATATCAAGTTCTATAGATTCATTCGGCGATGGTTTTTCTATAGAAGCTTCCGAAAGTTTTGACGAGCCGGGGGGCGTAATACTTTCAGTGACTTGGATCGGCTGTTTTGGTTTGTTTTCTGCCGGTGCAGTAACCGCTTGTGTTGTCGGTTCTGTTTTAGGTGCCGTAACCAGCGCGAGCGTTGGTTTATCAGATCGCTTATCATTTTGCTTCGTTGACTCAGCGGGAGTGGACTCGGCTAGTGGATTGTTTGAGGGTAGCTGCGCAGCCTCCGAGTAGTAGCTTTTTGAGGATTCAGGCGGGTAGGCTTGATCGAATACTTTTTCGCTTTTGATTTGATAGTCGAAGATTGTTGTCAACGCATTCTCGAGACGTTGCCGGGTTTTAACTGACTGAGAGTTCAGTTGCGCGATCCAAAACCCGCTTGCGATAGCCCAGACTCCAACTATAGCGAGGCCGACAAGCGCCAAGCGCGCATGTGTGAGGTTGATTCGAATCGTGTGGCTGCGCGCTGACTCCACAAAATATACGATATTAAGGTAACGAGTTCTCTCGCCAGGTGACGGCTTTTTGGGCGCACGTCGCATCGGGCAACCTCTCAAGATTAATGAATATTTATGTGCACTGCTGCTTATATTCTACGTCTGCCCCAGAGGGCGCGCAACTGAATGTGAACAAAAATAAGGCAAGTTGTGGTTTGGTCAATACTCGCAGACAGGCATTTTTTTTAGTAGATTCAGCATTTTAAGCTGAGAATGTTTACTTGGAGTGGGTTTGTCTCTAACTGTCGGAATCATCAGAACCTCAAGCATCGGGGATGTCGTTCTTGCCACAGCTTGTCTGGAGTCGTTATTTGCCGCGGCCCCGGATGCTTGCGTTGTTTGGGTAGGTCGACAACCGACGCTGTCTCTTTTAAAAGCGGCATGGCCATCGATCACGACATTACAGCTCTCTTCCGGTGCTACTCGCCAGCAATTTAAGCAAGTTAATGACGCCCTAGCCGGTTGTGATCTTATCGTCGATTTGCAAAATAGTTTTTTAACCCGCCGTTTGGCAGCGCGACTTCGCGGACTTGGTAAAACGGTTGTGACCGCAAAGAAGCTGAAGTTGTTTCGACTAGCTCTCGTAGTGAAGGCGTTCTTACGGGGGCGACTCTTACAATTGCCATCCTCAATGAGGCTCGTTCCCAAATATCAGTATCAGATGATGATCGATGCATTACGCGAGGGATTAAAGGCTTGTGGCATTAAGTCACTTGAAGAAACCGTGGGCGGCCGACCGCGACTTCCGGTGCCATCGGCAGTCACAGACGATAATTTGCTATGGCGCGATATGCGATTTGGTCGCTGGCTAGCCGTGGCTCCTGGCGCATCTCATCAGCCCAAGCGTGCTCCGACGGATGTATTTAGAGATATTCTGACTCATCTGTCCGAGCTATTGGCAGGTGATCGTACCGGTCTGGGGCTTGTTTTTATTGGTTCATCGGAGGACCGTCTCGCAGTTAATCAATTGACTGACAGTCTCTCCTGGGATGGTCCGCTGCTCAATCTTGCCGGCAAGTTGACGTTAGAACAATCAGCATCGGTAATCGCCGCCACAAAGGCTCTACTCAGCAACGATAGTGGGTTGGCTCATATTTCGGAGGCTGTGGGAGTTCCCGCCGCGGTGCTTTTTGGTCCAACCGTAGAGGCGTTCGGCTTTCCTCCCTGGCGACTTGAAAGTCGAGTGTATTCTGCGCAGATTGGGTGTAGGCCTTGTAGTCGTCACGGCAAGAAGGCATGTCGCTATGGGGATAACCTGTGTTTTCACGGCATTGACGTTCGTCATGTCGCTAAAGACCTTGCGAAAATTGTTGGCGGTTTACCGTGACAAGACGTTACGTTGCTTTGTTGTTTGTTGTGATCTGGTCGCTCGTAATTCGCTACCTGGCTAGACCTCTATCCCACGTAATGGCGCTAGTCAGCGACCGTGTACGCGATCAACTTCAGGGTCGTCCCCGAGCAAAGGACGTAGCCGTGGAGCTAGCGACGCTGCGTCGAAAGTTCGATGATTGTGTGGTGTTTTTCTGTAGTTCAGCTGGCGAATATGAGCAGGCAAAGCCTTTGATCGACCGGTTATCGTTACAGTCAAATGTGCTGTGTCATGTGATTTTTTTTAGTGTGAGCGGTAGTAAGTTTTTACGTGCGCGCAAAGACAAAGTCTCATGGACACTATCTCCTCTCGATGATGTGTTTGAATGGGGAACAATTTATGCCGCCCTGAGACCATCAGTCACAGTCGTGGTGCGTCATGAGTTGTGGCCTGCGTTTCTATGGGCGGCCTCAGAGTGGAGCAAAATCCTGGTGATCAACGCGGTTGTACCTGCTCTGTTGGGTCGACAGTCCCAGCTTAGGGAGCGTTTTAACCTGATGGCCAAAGCGTGGCTTCTTGGGTTTGTCGATCTTGTTTGTGTGGTTTCAAAAAAAGATCAAGATTTTTTTATGGGCCATTTCGGTCTCTCGCCAGATAAGATCGTAGTCACTGGGGATACCAAGTATGATCGCGTGCTTGAACGCGCCATCGAATCTGAGAAACACGCAGATAAGCTTCGCAATATTTTTCGCCAGACATGGCAACCTACGGGGTCGGATCTTACGTTGATCGCAGGAAGCAGTCATTTGCCAGACGTTGATTTATTGCTCGACGCACTTAATGATTCCCAGATGGACCGGGTCAAAGTGATCGTGGTACCGCATGACGTCTCCTCGGCTAACGTGGCAAAGATTTTCGATATGATTAAGACGCGTGAACAGACAGTGGAGCTCTTCAGTGAGATCAAGGCTGGGGAGTTTAAGTTTTCCGGTATAAACCCACGATTTATTATAGTTGATGAGTTGGGCTATCTTTTTGACCTGTACGCGGTAGCGGATTTAGCTTGGATCGGTGGGGCCGTTCACGACAAAGTCCACAATGTACTAGAACCGTGTGCTTGGGGTGTGCCTGTTAGCTGCGGCTCAAGAATGGAGAATAGCCAGGAAGCTTTAGAGATGCTCCGTAAAGATTTACTACTAAGCTCTAATAGTCCTACTCAAGTGCGCGATGGGTGGCAGAGCATTATTCAGGCTATCAAGACGCGTGGAGATGCTGTAAAGCAGTTCGCTCGAGCCATGGGCGGAGCTTCCGAGCTTGTGCTGAAAGCCGCATTTCAAACTCAGCGCGAGGTGCGAAAAGATGATTGAAAAGCAGATCATTGTTAACCACTGCAGATCTGAAACTCGTATTGCGGTTCTCGAGAAAGAGAAAGTCGCAGAGCTTTTTGTTGAAAGGCATGCTGATCGCGGTCTCGTGGGAAACATATATAGCGCAAATGTTCTACGCGTGCTCCCTGGAATGCAGTCGGCGTTTGTTGATATTGGCGAGATGCGTAGTGGCTTTTTGTATGTGAACGATGTCTTGACGGAAGAGTTTTTGCAAAAAAGTAGGGAGCTTCTTGCGAATACGACCGAAGACATGAGTCAAGAAGAGATCCAAAATAAAATTGCTTGGACAAAATCACCAATCGAGACCTCTCTCAGAGAGGGGCAAAGAGTTCTGGTACAGGTTACGAAAGAGCCCTTAGGTAACAAAGGCGCCCGCCTCACAATGTTCGTGACATTACCCGGGCGCTATCTCGTGCTGTCCCCTTATTTTGGACATATCGGTGTTTCTAAAAAAATTGAAAGCGAACAGGAGCGAGAGCGGCTGAGGTCGATTGTTGCGCAGTTAAAGCCGGAGAAGATGGCCGTTATCGTTCGAACCGCGGCGCAGGGTGTGCCGGCCTCAGTGCTCACCCGGGAGTTGGAATTCCTGCTTGATCGTTGGAATGGATTGCAGGAGCGCGCATCGCCCTCCCAGGGGCCGTCTCTTCTGCACCGTGACCTAGAATTGACACACCGCGTCATCCGCGAGCTGTACAGCGATGATGTGGCAAAGATTGTGATCGACGATCAAAAATTAGGTGAAAAAGCTCGCCGATTTTTGGCAACAATGGCTACTGATGCCGAGTCAAAAGTTGAAATTTACGAAAATCCAGAGCCGATTTTTGACGTATATGGAATCGAGATGGATATTGGTAGAGCTTTGAGTCGAAAGGTAGACTTGCCGAGTGGTGGTTATATCATAATTGATCAGACAGAGGCTCTAACTGCATTTGACGTCAATACCGGTCGATATGTCGGAACGACGAACGCGGCAGAAACGGTGTTAAGAACCAACCTTGAGGCGGTGAAAAAAATCGTCTCCCAGCTTAGAATTCGTAATATTGGCGGCATTATCGTGTTGGATTTTATTGATATGGAGGCGGCGGAAGACCGGGAGAAAGTCTTTAGTTCGCTTATGGAAGAACTTAAGTTTGATCGCGCAAAAACAAATGTACTTAAGATCAGTGAGCTTGGGCTTGTCCAGATGACGCGCAAGAGGACGAGCGACTCTCTTCAACACTTGCTGTTAGAGGATTGCCCACTTTGCGAGGGGCGAGGGAAGGTGAAGAGTGTTGTTTCCGAGGCTCATGATCTGCTGCGAGAGATTGTTCGTATACATAACCAGACTGGTCGAACGCTATTGCAAGTGCGCGTTCGAGATGACATCAGAGACTGGATTTTGGAGGAAGAGCGGGATTGGTTTAAGGAGATCGTCGATCGCTGGAGTTTAACCGTGAATTTCAAGACGGGTGATTTGACGGGTTCGGCGCTGAAAGAGGCTTCATTTGAGGTTAACGCCGAGTGATAGCTTGGTGTATTGACACTATCAGGGTCTTGCGAAAATTCGAACCACTAGCCACCTGGTTTCGCCTCGAGATGCGGTGTCCGTTACAAGATCACTGATCACGTCTCGCCCCAAAAGGGCTTTTACTCCCGGTGCAGGTGAAGAAAGCTTCCAGCTGCGGTTGTCTTCGGCCACCACTGCGTAGGTATCTTTATTAATCTTCTTGAGTGTTCCAATAATGGCCGGCCGTCCATTTGCAATCTCGTGAATTTTGAACGACTGTGCGAGTAGACATTTTTCGGTCTTTTTCGGGATGGGTTTCATAATGCCTGTTACTGTGATGATGGCGCCAGGAAGTTGCGCCACGGCGAATCGTTGTCCGCCCTCGCATAAATGTATTGTATTTGTTCCAGATTGTAGAAATAAGGACGTTCTGCGATCGGAGGGAGCGCCAGCATTCTTAACTACGCCACGCACGTCAACATCAGCAAGACTCTCGCCGGCCAACCCGATGGCTAGCCATGCTACAAGGAAAGCCCAGAGAAAGAAGTGTCCGATGCGTCCAGAGTGTTCCATAGGATTCCATTATCGCCCTGCGAATGTTACCGGTATGTCGCGGGGTGTGGGGCCTGGGCCCATGGTGTCTTCCGGCTCGATTGCAGCCGATGGAGTTGATGATTTGGCCAGCGCGCTGACCGAATCGTCAGAGGCGTCAGCATTTGATTCAACGTCCAACGTACCGGACGTTGGTTGGTTATCGATTGAGGGGGATTGACCAATTGGTGGCATCTCAACGGATATTGTCTCAGTATTTTCAGATTCTCCCCTAAGGTTCTTTTTAGGTTTCTCGTCCAGTGTGTTTAGCGCCGTTCGTGCCTCATCAAAGTCTTGCAGTCCGACGCTACTGATATCTTTTACGTCGATTTTACCGACTTCAGTGAAGAATGAACCACCCTCGGACTGCAGATCGATACCGGTTACTTTCACTTTTGTTTTGATAGGCACGCTGACATCTTGGCCATCGGTCGTTTTACCCACAATTGCGAAGTTGTAAATCCCTGAATTCGCGGCGGTGCCATCTTTCAATTTGCCAGACCACTTTATGTTGTGTTCGCCTGGCATGAGATTTCCAAGACTATCTTCACTTACGATTTTTCCAGAGCCGTCCCTTACTTCAATGGTGGCGTTGGCTAGGGGCTGATCAATTTGGAAGGTGCTTTTGGTCAATTTATTCTTGTCCCATTTGAGCATGCCATTGGCTAGATCAACTTCTTTCCCGACATAATTGATCATGCTGACGGCTCGGTCGGTGCTTTGACCTTTAAGCATAGATTCCAATGTTTTATTTAGGTTCATCATTTGCTCAAGGCTGTTAAACTGCGCCATTTGTGCTGACATTTGGGTGGCATCTTGAGGATTTAGCGGGTCTTGGCTTTGCATTTGAGCAATGAACAACTTCATAAAGTCATCTTTACCGAGCGTATTTTTCGGTGTTCGCTGTGGGTTTGATTTATCGGCGAGCATCTTGCGGAATTCTTCGTCAGTCTTAGCGGCGCTAAGATCCCCAGATTTTTTTGCCATGCGTTCACGAACGACATCGGCATTGGAGTTCTGTAATAACTTATGGAACTCGACTTGATCAGGATTGGCTTCTTTGCCAGCACTCGACTCTGATGGGTTGTATGTACGATTGCCGCCACTGTTAAGCGGCGCGATTCTAGACTGCAACTTTCCGCTCATGCTCATGGCGACCACTCCCAATGTTTTGAACGTTTAGGTTCAAGCATCAATTAGTTTACGTGCACAATAAATGCCTAGGGACGACGCGAGGTTGATTATCGGGATACGGATATCAAACTCTCACTTCAAGGCGTGATCCAGATGTTGAGCGCGACGCAACATTGTTCCATCTTCCGAGTGAAGGAGATGAAGAATCGAAGCGATCGCTTGAGCGAGGGATGTAAGAGTTTCTAAACGATTGAACATATTCTTTCATGTCGTTGTAGCTGGCTCTTTGATCCTGCGCTCCCTGCCCGAAGTGCTGGCCGCCTTGGCCCGCGAAGTTGCGTGATGAGGATTCGCCGGCTTTTCCAACTTCAAGACCGCGTAAGTTAAGGCCCTGTTGGGTTAAGCCGTCTCGTAATCCCGCGACTTCTCTAGTGATTATATCACGCGCCTGGTCTGAGGCAGTAATGATGCGAACATCTAGTTGATTGTTATTTAGATTAATTGCGACATCAACCTTACCAATTCCAGGGGCTTCGACATCCATTCGCATCGAGCCGCCGCCACTTTTAAACATGATTTCGGCTTGCCCAAGAATTCTTTGTGCCAGGGTCTCACGAGGTTGGCCTGCTGCCGGAGCCGTTAACTTGCTACTAAACGAGACGGAAGAGTCTTTGTTTGATGAAACCTTTGCATCCATCGATGTGGCGATGTCGCTAAGGGATTCTTCTCCCCGTTCGCTGAAACTACCGCCGCCGTCGCGGAAACTCTGCTCCGCGCCTCCAAGCGATACCCCGAGCGAAGAATCAGTGAGTGGAGTGCTGGCTTCGGCCGTATCGGCTAATTCAATATTCGGCGTTTTGATTTGTTCAATATCAGTAACGTCACTCGTCCTTAGAGGGATTTCGTTTGATTCGAATTGGACCTGGTCGGTTTGTTTGTTCTGAATCGAAAGATTAACGTTTCTGTCCAATAGGATTTCTTCAAGGGATCGAGCGTGCAGTCCGTTGCCAGCAAATTCAATTCTGGTGGAGGAACGTTGGTCGATCTCTGATGAGCTCATTGCAAATGGGTCAGCTTGGGAAACGTTCAACTGTAAGTCCGGCTCTGAAATAACTGGCTCCGAAATAACCGGCCCATCACTTGAGATTGCGTCCACATCGTCGATATTCAAGCTGGGTCCAATGCCTACAGCCATTGGATTTATACCTGAATGAAAGGCGTCCAAAAGTGGTTGGCCGGGATCGTTGCTGGTTATGACATCTGGATTTAGCTTCTTGACTGAGGTCATTATAATACCGCCATCACTAATTGATGACGAGTTAGTACTTACAGCTCCTAGCGAGGCAGATCTCATCGCGTCCGGTTGTCTGATGTCAGAGGCAGCAGGTCGCGACGCTTGGACAGCGGCGCCGGACATGAACATGGATGCTAAGCCACGGTCAATATGGTTAGCTGGCTCTTCGCTCGTTTGGCTTGGTACAGTTGACTCAAGGGATGGTGTTGCTTGCTGAATTCGTTTTTGTCCCGCTTTTGTAGTTGGCATCTCAGCGGTATTCGGAATGAGTTCGGATTTGTTTTTGACCGCAGCAAGTGCTCGCGCCCGGTCGATATAAGACGCTACACCTTCGACTGGCAGTTTTTGCTGTAGGATCGTTAATTCAGAAGCGACTTGGCCTGGATCGATGCCAAGGGCTTTTATGAATTCTTTTGGTTTTACTAAATCACTTGGATTTAGCCCGTCTCTTGCAGCTTTCGACAGCAGACCCTGGTCAAGCTCTAAAAGGTTAGCGAGGTCATTAATGGACTGTGGTGACTCCATGAATTTTGCGACATCGCCCGACCCAAGAACCTGTTTGATGAGTTGGCTGTCTGCGAGTAAAGCTGGAAGCGTGTCTGGTTCGAGCTTATCGAGACGTCCCGTGATGAATGCTAGGATTGCATTATTATTAACGACGTTGTCAGTCGTTTGCTTATCTCCAATTTGCTTTTGAAGGGGCGCAAGAGCTGGATCTAACTTTTGCGGTGGATTGCTTGCAATTGATTTCTGGTCGCTCTGAAGCCGAGATGGGCCTGCATTCTCTGAATCGACGTTGCGGTCAAGAGCTTCCCTGTTCGGGGACTTGTAGGGTTGGCGCATGGACATGTCGTCAGCTTGAGTGTGCCGTTGACGCTCCAGATCTTGTAAATCGTCTCGACGGGGGGCGATCTCTTTGGAGTCTTGCATCGATATTTTCGACGGCCTGGCTTCGGTTGTCGTTCGGACTTCGGCCGATGCTTTTGCCGACTTAGTATCCTCAAGGTTTCTTAGTAAAACCTCACTGAAGTTAGGCTTACGGGAGCTGCTGTTAGCCTGTGACGTCGCATCTGTGCGTGGTCGGCTAAAATTGCCTGCTACGGCCTTGGATGAACTGAATAGATCATCCAAGTTTAGTTGGCTCTGTGCTTGTCCCAGTAAGGGTTTCACTAAAGTTTCTCTCCAAAATTCCGAAGACCATCGAAAAGGCCTTCCCCATTAGTAAAGCACGATGCGTGCCATCTTTTGGTTCGTTTTAAATTAGTGACTTATGCAGCGTAAATCGGATTTTGCTAGGAAAAAATAGGCTCAGCTGGGCATTATTTTCTGTGCCCTCAGGTTGACGCGTCTGACGGGTCAGCGAGCCGTCACGTATGTGACCCAAGTTTCGCAGTTTTTCTCTGATTTGATTTTTCTAAATCTGCCATTACCGTCACCGCGAGAGTCTAAACCTTCCGCCCAGTATTCAATTTTCGTGAATCCAGCTTGTTTCAAAAGGTCTGTAAGTTCCGGCAGCGTCCAGAGTCGCCAATCATAAGAGAAAACACGTTTCTTTATTTTCTGACTATCGGGTTTAAAGTGAAGGTGAGTTTTTATCTCGTGAGAAATAGCGTCAAAGGATTCTACTTCCCACCAGAATGTAAATTTTTTTTCACTATTACGTCGACGTTCGCTGTGTGGTCCCAGATAATCCGGTCCGCCAAACGCATCGAGCACTAGAAGCCCGTCTTTATGGAGCTCCTCGCGGCAGCGCTTAAAATAACGCAGTAGATCACATCGATCTTTCATAAAATAGAACGAAAAATTAAGCGCACAGATAACATGAGGCTTTTGCAGCGCAAACGACATCACGTCGGCACAAACAAGCTTGACCCGCGACGCTGCATCCATCGTTGTCTTCGGGCCATAATAGTGTCGCCCCCAAGACAATGCTGTTTCATCGATATCAACTCCAACAGCTTCATGCGATGGACCCAGTTTAACCCATTCAAAGCATAAAGCTCCTGTGCCACAGAAGTCTTCTCGAAGAATAATATTTTTGCTACGGATAGCGCCGGTGGCGTCTTTGAACATTCTCCAGATCAGGCTGGCATCGTGATCGGCGCTTTGAACAGAGTTGACATAAAGATCATATTTATCAAATCTGGTTAGTTTCGATTTTTTTCGGGAAAGTTTTTGACGCGTCATAGCCTAATAGGTCACTGGTTGGAAAACGACTAGTGTACCAGATACCCCGTAGCCTTGGCAGCAAGGACGCTCTCAAGGAGTGCTCTGCCTGTTTTTACGCCATCAAGGGCCGCAGAAACAATCCCTCCTGCGAAGCCTGCTCCCTCACCGGAGGGAAAAATACCGGGGTGGCTCAGGGATTGTAGATCTTTGCCTCTGACCATACTGATAGGTGATGACGTCTTACTTTCGATACCGACTACAGCACTCTCATTACAAATAAAACCGCGCATTTTCTTGTCGTACTCTTGAACACCCGCTCTCAGTGCTTCGACAATAAACGATGGCAATATTTTATCCAGGCGAGCGGGATTGACACCAGGCTTATAAGTGCTTTTTATTTCGCCTTTAGATTCTCGTCCTGCGAGAAAGTCTTTTAGCTTTTGAGCGGGAGAAAAATAGTTGCCGCCTCCAGCTTTGTATGAAATTTTTTCGAGCTCGGCTTGAAAGCGCATACCATCAAGTGGATGACCTCGATAAAAATCTTCCCGCAAGACGTTGACGACAACAGCTGCATTAGCAAATCCACTTTTCCTCGCGTTGTAACTCATGCCATTAATAGCTAGATGGCCTTCTTGAGCGTTTGTTGGCATCAAATGTCCACCTGGGCACATGCAAAATGTCCAGATACCGCGCTGACCTGCTTGAGCGGCCAGCTTGTATTCGGCCGCAGTTGGAACTTTGCAGGTTCCGAATTGAATTTTGTTAACTACGTCCTGTGGATGCTCAAATCTCGCGCCCATGGCAAAAGGCTTTGGAACGATCGCAACGCCTTGATCAAGGAGCATTTGATACGTGTCACGGGCTGAGTGACCGATAGCGATGACGAGATGATCTGTGGCTAGTTGCTCGCCATTATCCAGCTCAACGAGATAACGGGCACTCTCACCACCAGTTTTGAAATTTATGAATCGACGGCCAAACTTGAATTCAGTGCCTGCTTTTTCAAGATCAGTTCGCATGTTCTTAGCAATTCGCACTAAGAAGTCCGTACCAATATGAGGCTTTGCGTCATACTGGATGTCTTGCGGTGCTCCGTGTTTTACAAATTGATCGAATACGTATCTGATTAGAGGATGATTGCGTCCGCACGTTAGCTTACCGTCTGAGAACGTGCCTGCACCACCCTCGCCGAAACAGTAGTTGCTTTCAGGGGTAAAGATACCTCGAGAGCGAAGTTTGTTTGTGGTCTTGATTCGCCGCTCGACTGGCTCTCCCCGTTCAACGACGATACAAGGCTGTCCAGCTTGCGCCAGGGTCAGAGCTGCAAAAATCCCACTCGGGCCTGAGCCAATGATCACAGGCTTGTGACGAAAATTTATTGCTGAAAGATCCAGATCATGTAGCGGATCACTGGGTGCTGTAGGCTCTGCGATTGAGGCGATGGAAGACTTGGTTTGATAAACGGATGACTCATCGTCGACATCCACGTCTACTTGATAGTGATAGACGATACGAGACTTGCGGCGTGCGTCGAGAGACTTCTTGTTGATGTTCACGCGACGGATCATCGTCTCGGGAATTTCCAGCATGGATGCGATCTGCCGATTAAGCAGCACTCCAGCAGGAATCTCGCTGACGGGCACTTCAACGTCATGAAGTCGCAAAGTCATTACGAACTGCTCCTAGGTTTTAAACCAGCCAGCTTATACACGTTGCTTAAAATTTATACAATAGTTAAATGACTCATAAAATCATTAAAATCCGGCCTGAAGGATTCGCCTAACACCCCGTAAATACGCATAAAGCTGCTGCAAGTGCCGGCCCTCAGATTATGAGGGCTCTAAGCTAGACGATCCCACATCTATGTTTCCACGCGGCCAAGCTTTAGTTAGCATGCAGGTGCGTTGGGGTGAACGCTCTGAAGCAGGAACACCAACCTGTGTTAGGTTGGGTACAACTATAAGAACTTAGGAGGTTTTATGTTGAGACGTGTAGTCATGGTAACTGTTGCGTCGATGGCTCTCAGTTTTGCCACATCCGTATTCGCAGTCGAAGTGCCAGGTAAAGTGATCTATAAAATGCCGTCTGGTGAGTTGGTCAGACGTGATGTGTCCCTTGATGTTCCTCCTCGAGGGCAGGGTAAGATTGTTTGGAAGACGGCCAATTACCAGGTCGAAAGTCATGCGTTCAAAACGAAAAAGCACCTAGGTCGCACGATCTTTAGCGTGTTGTTTCTGAATGTACCGGGTGCGCCTGAAGGGACAGCCATGGCACTCGTAGGATCATATCTCAGGGGTAGCAATGAGGTGATTTACTACGGAGATGTCTATGGTAAGCACATCACCAACCAGGGCGACGCGGAGCAAAATCCTGAGGGCTTGCTCGACGAAGTTCTTAAGTCACACGAGACCCTTGATCACGGCGACGAGAAGGACTGGCACTACGCCGGTGGCTTTAAGTTTGGCAAAGAAATCGCCAAATAATTCAGCCCAAAAATATTTAAAGTTCTAGTTTGATGGCGGTGAGGTCGGATTGTCCTCATCGCCATTTACGTGAGTGAGTGTTGACTCAGCTTTATCAACCGCATAAATGTCATCCATAATTTTTTGCCAGGTGGGATATTTACCCATTAGCACTCCTGTCAAGAATGCGCTGTCATGTCCAGCACCAACATCGAAAGTCGCACCGACGGATGTTGTGATGATATCCAGATTTCGACTTCCGGCGGAGTCTTGCGGTGTCTTCTTGAGCGCGAAGTAATCGGCGTTGTAGTAGGGAAATGTCGAACACCCATTGAAGTAGAAAATCTGGCTCTTTTCTAAAGGTAGCTTCAACTTTCTGCCGAGGTGCTTTTCAAATCGTGGAAGATTCAAGTAACTGCCAAGCCCTGAGTGCCCGTCATAGATAAATATGTCTCCTGTCTCTAGACCGTCGGCGGCCGTGGTAAGGAATTCCGGCGAGTCAGGATCAACTAGCTGCAGATCGATTTCCACATCGTAGTTGTCTTTTTTTAGTGTAAGAAAACTTTTGAGGGGATCTGATTTGGCGAGCTTGAAACCATTTTTCACCAACATGACGCGGACATCTTCGTAGGCCTTTTTGCCAAGGTCACCGTTTCGGAAATTCTCATCGATTCCTACAAGGAAAGTGATCTTTACTAGTCGTCCATTTCCATTGTCTCCAAGGATTTTTTCGTAGTCTGGATATGTTTTTTTCGTATTAGCCTTGGGCGTCAGTTTCGCCGTTACTGTTTGTAGTTCACTATCTGGGATGTTGCACCCCTCTTGCGTGGGGTTCCAGTAGTACCAGAAATCTCCTGCACTATTGTAGTGTTGATCGGTACAGGGGTTGAAGCCACGTGCGTCGAGGCTTTTTGTGTAGATCGTTTGTGGATCCCGAGGCATAACGAACGTTATTTTGGGGTCATTGCCGCGCATTATTTTCTTTTTGAATACGACTCGGTCTTTGTACGAGTAGGTAACCCGAGCGGACTGCTTCGGCGCGTCAAATTTGGCGTCCAACAGCACAGGTATTCCTCTCCCCTCTATAATCCCAGGATGGTCAACAAAATCATCGTGCAGGGAGAATGTGCCGTATAGGTGCTGAATTTGTTTATTTATCATCGCCATCACGTGGGCTCGAGCTGGGTCTTTGAAAAGCTGCTCTTTAGTTGAGATGCCCTTGGGAATAGTCACGTCAATATAAGCTTCAAATTGAATATCACCGGACTGGTTGTCAGCGCCGTAAAATTTGGTTGATGATCCATCGTTATGTACGGTTCGGCAGCCTATATTGAGCAGAAGAGCAGTGATGCATAGGAGGTAACCTTTATTACAGTTGGGCAACATTATTTTCATAATAAACATCCTAGCCTCGGAGAGCTTTTTTGTGGGTTTTGTATGGAAAAACCGAATTTAAACTCGTATACCTCTATGTTCACATAAAATGTCTTTCGTAAAACTCGGCAAACATTGCCTAACCTCACGCTTGGACCATCAAAGTTATGCAACCTATTATCGAAATTGCTAAAAGTTTAAATATCGCTGAAGACCACGTTGAACTTTTTGGTCGCGATAAAGCTAAGATCAAACTAGAGGCTTTGGAGCTCGCGCAAAAAAGTCGTGGGAAAGGAAAACTTGTGCTCGTGTCTGCGATTACGCCGACGCCATCTGGCGAGGGTAAGACTACGACGTCTATTGGTCTAGCCCAGGGGCTACGTAAACTTGGAGAAAACGCTATTTTGGCCCTCAGGCAGCCGTCCATGGGTCCTGTTTTTGGTCGAAAGGGTGGAGCTACCGGTGGTGGAAAATGTAGGCTCGAGCCCTCCGATGCGATCAATCTTCAGTTTACTGGAGACTTTCATGCGATTACGTCAGCACACAATTTGATTGCAGCTTGTCTAGATAATGCGTTGCATTTTGGCTCCACGAGACTTGATCCACAGCGAGTACTTTGGAAGCGAGTTATGGATATGAATGATCGAAGCCTAAGAGACATCGTGATTGGGCTTGGTGGTCGCGTTGTGGGAGGAAGCCCAAGGCAAACAGGGTTTGATATCACGGCAGCCAGTGAGATCATGGCGATACTGTGCTTAGCTGAGTCAAGAGAAGATCTTAGACGTCGACTAGACGATATTTTGCTTGGTTATGATCGACAAAACAATCCAGTGCGGGCTCGTGAACTTGGCATCACTGGGGCGTTGATGGCGATTCTTAATGAGGCCATTTTGCCCAATCTAGTGCAGACATGGGAGGCAACACCTGCCTTCGTGCATGGAGGGCCTTTCGCGAATATCGCGCATGGATGTAACTCGGTGATCGCTACCCGAATGGCTCTTGCATTTGGTGACTGGGCGGTTACTGAGGCGGGGTTTGCTTTTGATTTGGGTGGCGAAAAGTTTATGGATATTAAGGCTAGGTGCGCCAATCTTAATCCCGCAGTCATTGTGATCGTTGCTACCGTCAGGGCTTTGAAAATGCACGGAGGTGTTCCGCTGGCGGAACTTGCTCGTCCTGACACCCAGGCTCTGGAGCGCGGATTGGATAACTTGGGAGCCCACCTTGATGCGGCAAAACTATTTAAGCGCCCCATCGTCGTTGCAATCAATCAACGTGATACTGACACCGAAGCAGAGCTCGCGCTTGTACATTCATATTGCAAGTCGCAAGGTGTTGAGTGCTCTTCAGCAGATATCTACGCACGCGGTGGCGACGGTGGAGTCGATCTAGCAAAAAAAGTCATCGGCGCAGCTAAAGCGTCGAGCGACGTTCCCTTGGCGCCTCTTTACGACCTTGACGAGACCCTGACCAGCAAAGTCGAGACCATTGCCAGGAAGGTATACGGTGCCAAAACCGTGAACTTTACCAGCGAGGCCCAGGCCAAACTCAAGCGGGCAGAGAAAGACGGGTTTGGTAAGCTGCCTATCTGTATGGCCAAGACGCAAAGCTCGCTCTCCGATAATCCCAAGGCGATTTGTCGTCCGCGGGGATTTGATATCACCGTGCGGGATATTGAAATTGCGGCTGGTGCAAAATTTGTCGTGGCTCTGACCGGTGACATTGTTCGCATGCCTGGCTTACCCGAACACCCTGCGGCCGAAAAAATTGATGTCGACGCACAGGGCCATATTCTAAATTTGCTTTAACGCTCGGCTACGCGCGGATTAACGATGGGCCCGTCTCTCGTTATCCGTGATAAACCGAGATACAAGATCCGTCATGGCTTCTGGTTGATCGAGGTGCGGCTCGTGACCTGCATCGGCGAGTTCAGTTAGTTTGCTTCCTGGTATAGAGCTGTGTAGAAACAGGCTATTGCCCTTAGGTACAAATAAGTCATCAGTCCCGACTATGATTTGAGTTGGGCACTTGATGGTTTCAAGGTGCTCCCACTTTCTGAAACGAAAAGCTGCGATAAGCTGCGCAATAACTGCTGTGACCGGTTGTTTGTATTGACGGTCTTCCTCTCGCCATTCCTTGGCGAGCTTCTGCCGAGCAGCATCTGAGGTTTTAGGAGATGTTAATAGAACCGCAAGCTCATCATATAATTTGTCCCCTAGAATTGGCGCAGATGCCAACATTTTACTGGCGCGCATAGATATTCTTGGATGGCCGCTGCGTCCAACTGACGCAGCAATGACGTTTAGCGAGGCCGTCATTTCCGGATGGCGCATTGCAAAAACAAGCGAGATCATCCCTCCGAGACTTGTTCCAACGATATGAGCGGAGCTAATTCGTTCTTGTTTGAGAATAACGGCGATGTCCTTTGCGAGGTCTTCCAGAGAGTGCCAGAAGCGCATGGGGCTCGTCGTCAGGCCTAATCCACGGTTGTCGAGTGATATCACTTTAAATTTTTGCGCGAGCATGTCGTCCCATCCGCACCAGTGTGCCGACCAACGTCCAAGTCCACGAATGAGCACTAGGGGAATTCCATCGCCTTTGATGCGGTAGTGAATTTTTCCGTGGGGGGTTTTTGCAAAACGCATGGTCAAAATCCTTTAGGGTTTCATCGCTAAGACGGCAGCTGCCAGGTCCGATTTTAGATCATCCAAGGCTTCTATACCAATAGACAAACGTATCGTTGTTTGCCGGATGCCAGCGCTCCGCGCATCAGCTGGGGTTAGGTCATCACCGTAGAGAGGTAAGCAGGGAACAGCTAACGACTCGACGCAGCCAAGGCTTGGCGTCACCGAGAAGATGCGAAGATTTTCGAAGAAGCTATCAAATTGAGACTCGGCGCAATCGAGGTCAAATGTTACGACGCTGCCACCGTCATTTTTATTTTGCTTCTGCCATAATGAGTAGTCAGGATGAGATGGAAGAGCAGGATACATCACATGATTGGCCCACGGCTGATGGTTAAGCCACTGGGCTAGAGCAAAAGCGGACGCGGATGACTCCCGTACCCTCAAAGAGTAAGTTTTCATGCCTCGTGAAATAAGCCAGGCACTATTCGGGTCAAGACAGGCACCTAGCGTCAACGCCACGGGAAATATCTCATCCATCAGTTTTGGAGAGCCAATGATCATCCCGCCCATAGCATCGCTGTGACCGCTGGCCTGCTTCGTGAGGCTGTGTACAAAGATGTCGATATCAAATTCTCCGTGGACCAAAAATCCCGCAAACGTGTTATCAAGAATGGTCATACATCCTGCGGCTTTTGCTGTGTTCGTCAGCCATTCGAGATCGTGAATTCGTAAAACGGGATTTGTTGGGCTTTCGATGAAGACCATCTTGGGCGGTGTTGATGAACGGCAGCTGAGTTCGAAACTAGAGTAGTCGTCTCGATTAAAGCGGGTCGTTTGGACTCCAAACTTTTGGAGAATGTTGCCCAGTAAAAAACGAGTTGGTTTGTATGATTCCGTGAACAGGGCGACCCGGTCCCCCGCCTTAAGGAATGTCATAGCGACAGCGGTCAGCGCCGCAATACCGCTGGCCGTTGCGATGCCGTCATCCCGTCCTTGGAGTTCAGCTAAAGTGAGCTCGAGCTCCCGAACGGTGGGATTACTAATTCTTGAATAAAGGTAGCCTTGCCCACGCCTGGACAAAATAGACCGAAAATGGTTCATGTCTGACGGCATGTACTTAACACTTTGATGGATGGGGCTTACAAGGGGTTCATTGCCGGCCGGTAAGGCTGCGCGAGGGGGATGGACGACCCTGGTTTTTTCGGATAAGGACCCACGATTATTCATTTTTTGATCCCTCAATCCCTCTAAGTCCTGGTGCTTTGTGTAGGGTCCTGCCGTTCTGTAAGACGGCTCCAACCCCGACTAAAATTAGGCCTCAAGAGGAGTGTTAATAGTTCATGATTATAGTGTATTTGGTCTTGACAGCGAGCACTCATTTGAACCATATTGCCCCCTCCCTAGGCAGGCAAATATTCGGCAATTGGAGCCGGACTGTAGCGGCCTTTTTTGTGGGTGTTTTAGGAGAATATCATGTACGCAGTTATTAAAACCAGCGGTCGTCAGTGGACAGTCAAAGAAGGTGACGTTATTACCGTCAACCGTATGACTGCAAAAGCAGGCGAGTCCGTGACCTTTGATCAGGTTGTGCTGGTCGGTGGTGCCAAAGTTGTTGTAGGGGCTCCACTCGTGAAGGGCGCAAAAGTTGCAGCTACGGTGAAAGAACACCTCGCAGGCGACAAAGTGACGATCTTGAAATATAAACGTCGTAAGAACTATAAGCGTACGCGCGGTCACAGACAGGCGCTTACGACTCTCGAGATCGGAAAAATTTCGGTCTGAGTTTGAAGGAGTAAATCAATGGCAACCAAAAAAGCTGGTGGTAGTTCGAAAAACGGTCGCGATTCTAATCCGCAGTATCGCGGCGTCAAAGTATATGGCGGTCAGCGCGTTGTCGCAGGCAACATCATTGTTCGCCAGGTTGGCAGCACGTTTCATGCTGGTACAAATGTTGGTCGCGGCAGTGACTTCACTTTGTTCGCAACGGCGGACGGCGTTGTAAAATTCGAACGCAAAGGTAAGGATCGTCAAAAGGTATCGGTAGTCTCCGAAGGCTAACAAGTCTTCGTGTACCCGAGTTTAAAGGCGCCTTGGTCTTGTTTGGCAAGCAGAGGCGCTTTTTATTGCCCGATGGCTGTGTAAAAAAAGAGCAACAGGTCTACTCATGAAGTTTATCGACTCAACAGAGATATATGTAGCATCCGGTAAGGGTGGAGATGGTCTCGTGAGTTTTAAAACAGCGCGCAATATGCCAAGGCTTGGTCCCGACGGTGGTGATGGTGGGCATGGCGGAGATGTTGTTGTCGTGGCGGCACCACAGCTTAATACGCTGAGTAATGTGAGATATCGCAGCCGTTTCGTCGCTGCTGATGGTGCAAAGGGTGGTCCTAATGGAAGAACGGGACGAACTGGTGACGATTCGGAAATTTTAGTGCCGCTTGGCACTGAGATCTATGATGCGGAAACAGGGCGATTAATCTGTGAAATCCTCGTCGCAGGACAGCGGGAGGTGATTGCGGAAGGTGGGCGTCGCGGGTTTGGTAATTTACGCTTCGTCTCCTCAACTCATCAGGCGCCGGAAGAGTATGTCGCAGGACAGTCAGGCGTTGAGATGAGTCTTAGACTTGAATTGAAGCTTCTCGCAGACGTTGGACTTGCTGGACTTCCGAATGCTGGGAAATCAACGCTCCTCAGCGTCATGTCGGCTGCCAAACCAAAAATTGCAGATTATCCCTTCACCACTCTCGAGCCGCAGCTTGGAGTCGTCGAAATTCGTGAGCGTAGCGAATATGACGTAAAGTCGTTTGTGATGGCTGATATTCCTGGCCTTATCGAAGGTGCAAGCGAGGGTCGCGGACTTGGTCATGAGTTTTTAAAGCATCTAGAGCGCACCAAAGTGATCGCCTATGTTCTTGATGCATTCCCCTTGGATGGGGTCGATCCACTTGAAACGTTTGAACTGCTGCGCGGGGAGTTGCGCGCGTATGCTGAGAAATTTTCAGATAAAAAAGCCGTGGTTGTTTTAAATAAAGCGGACCTTGCCGAAGGCGAGGACGGGGGCACAGCGGCTCTTGATTCCTTGAAGCAAAAAATCATCGATCTAGGCTACAGCACATTCGTTATATCGGCCGCTACGAGTTCGGGACTCACAGATTTAAAACGAGGTTTGTTTGAGCTCGTCAAGGACGAGCGGCGCAAGTTTGAACTTGAACTCGCATCTCGCTTGCCTGTGGTTAAAGGGCTCATGTCGGCGGCGTCCTTGGGTTTGCAAGATCACGGCATGCTGAGTTTTCGTGATGCTATGTTAGATGGGCGTGTATTTTCACGATCTATAAAGCGGGCTTAATGGACTCTGTGGATTTCATTTATTTTGGTGGCACGTTTGATCCCGTACATGACGGACATGTGGATGCAGTTCGCATCGTTCGTGAGGCTTTTCCAAGCGCGAAGATAACGATTATTCCAGGGTTTAAAATCCCTACTTCTGCGGGCGCTGTAAAATCGCCAACGGCTCCCTTCGTAGACCGAGTCGCCATGGCGGTTGTCGCGTTTGACGAATGGCCTATGGTTGATGTGTCTTCAATGGAAGAGGAGCTCCCAGCGCCTAATTATACTTATCGGACCATAGAAGCCCTAGCTGCGGATCTGCCGCCTTCTCGTGTGGCATGGATGATCGGCGCTGATCAACTTGCGAAGTTTGTAGAGTGGGAAAAGCCGCGTCGTATACTCGAGTTGGCGTCGTTGATTATCGTTCCGCGTCCTGATGTCAGCGGGGCCCCGTCTCTAGAGCTTGCCAGAAATATCGCCACTGCTTTGGGCTTTAGTGTAACGGTTGATGTGAAAAATATGCGCATTGATTTAGACGGTGGCGGGTCGATTTACGTAATGGAGCGAGCGCCCAAATCTATTTCGTCATCGGATATTAGAAAGCTAGCGGCAGTTGGACTTAAAAAAATTGACGGGCTAGTGCCTGCGTCCGTTGTTGAATACATTGCCGACCTTGGGCTTTATCAGCAACACCCGGACGTCGTTCCTCAGATTGATTAGAAACTCGAAGGCAGTATTTCACGAAAGAGGTTTTTGTATGGAAAATGTACTTGAATTCGGACAGATTGCCGCATCAGCAGCCGTCGACAAAAAGGCGGGAAAGATTGCTCTCATGGACGTCAGAGGTCTGACGGATTTGTGTGATGTTGTCTTGATTTGCTCAGCGGAAAACGAGCGTCAAACCGTTGCCGTCGCCAATGAGATAGAAGAGCGCTGTCGTAAAGTTTGTGGCGTCAAACCTTACGCTGTCGAGGGTAAAACCGTTGGCAACTGGGTATTAATGGACTACGGATCCGTGCTTGTTCACATCTTTCAGGCAGCGGCCAGAGATTACTATGCGCTGGATTCCTTGTGGCCTAAAGCAAAAAAAATACTTGTCGATGGTGCTAAGTAAACGCAGTGAAAATACAGGTGGCTAGAGTTGGTAAAAACACTCAGGCGCATCTTGTGCCCATCGTTAACGACTATCGAAAACGTCTGAGCTCCTTTGTCAAAGTTGACGAGATTGAGGTTAAGTCTGATCCGCAACGAGATAAGAGATCTTTGGCAAAGGTGTCGAAGCCAATTTATCAACCGTCTTCGGGTGAGTTTCTTGTTCTTCTTGATGAGAGAGGTCGTAAGTTTGATTCGACGGCTTTTGCACAAGAGCTTCAGGGTTGGATTGACGATCCAAGAATAAAAACGGTGACGTTTCTTGTCGGCCCACCCTACGGGTTTGATGATGCTACCCGAAAAGTAGCTTCGGTGACGTGGTCACTGTCAGATCTTACCGTGCCCAGCGATTTTGCCTGGCTTCTCGTGTGGGAGCAGATTTATAGGGCTATGACTATTCTTAAAGGAATGCCCTACCATCATGATTAGAGACGGCTGACATACGGGTTCTTCTCGTGTCGCCATCAGATATCTTTATCCCACTTATTCCTCTCCCTCAAAAAATCGGTAGTATCTATTTTGTGTCGAACATAACCGATATCTTCGCGTGTGGGTGGAGTCTGTCATTTTCTGCGTGATTTGTACTACGGAACGTGTGCCTTATGGTCAAGTTCATAGAGCTTGTCAGAGTTGTATGGCACGAGCATTATCTTTGAAGTTTCTGACTGAGGTAAAAGTGAATGGAAACAGGGTGCATGTTGGATTTTGCTACCAATCCATTATTCGAAGCGTGATTTTAAGCGCAAAAGTGGAAAATAATATACTTGCTCTCACGCTCCTCGTGAGTCTTATAAGGGATGTTTTAAGGGAGCCTTGTCATGATTACAACTCACCCGAATGTCTGGTAGTTGCCGCGCCGTCTAGTCTTCGTAGTCGGCTTTATGGGCGGTTTAATCTAGCTGAAGCCATGCGTATGACCATCTTTCCCAAAGCAAAGTTTCTCACTTGTCCCCTGCCAGGAAGTTTTTGGCGATTAAAGCGGGCAGGGAGAAACATTAAGCCTTTGGGAGGGTCAGAATCTGTTTTCGGGGAGAGCATCAGTAACGTCATAAAATATTACATTAAATTTGGAGCCGGGCTTAAAAAAGCTAATGATATGAGGCGGCAAATATCCTCCAGCCCGCGCATTCTTGTGGTTGACGATGTCCTCACGACAGGTTTCACTATGGGTACATTATTTGACCAGCTCAAAATGCTTGGGGCCCAGAGGATTGAGGGGCTGGTGGCGGCATCCCACAGTAGTCAGCTAGCTGATCGCTGCAACCGTTGTAAGGGTTAGATGTATGACGACTTTAGATACTTCAAAAATGACGCCGATGCTTAGGCAGTATTACGAGATCAAGCAGTCCGTCGGTGACGCGATTGTGTTCTTTAGGATGGGCGACTTCTTCGAGATCTTTGGTGACGATGCCGAGCTAGTGGCACCTAAGCTTGACGTTGTGCTAACGGCTCGGGAGAAGGGTGATCAAACTAAGATACCGTTTTGCGGTGTGCCTCATCACAGTGCGAAGGGTTACTGGCTGAAGCTGGTCAAACTCGGATATAAAGTCGCAATTTGTGAACAACTGGAAGACGCATCTGCAGCTAAGGGGCTTGTTAAGCGGGGTGTGACCCGGATCTATACGCCTGGCAGTATCGACGAGCTCGAGGGTCTTGAGCACGATCAACCGAACTACCTTATGGCTTGGATGGATGTGCCAGGTTCTGCGTCCGAAGTTTTAGCTGTGGTTGATGTATCGACTGGCGAATTCAGACTTGGCAATATTGATCGAGGCCAACTTCTAAGTTACGTGCGCTTGTTTAGACCATCTGAATTGCTTGTTCGACGATTCTCGGCACCAGCCGTTGAGAAGGCTTTGCAGACCTGGACCCGTGAAAATACACTTTGTGTGGATCATCTTCCAGAAGCACCCCTTAAGGATCAAACGGCTCAGACAGATATCCTTAAAGACGTCTTTGGTTCGACGCAAATCGAGAAACAAACCTGTGGTCTCGTGATCGGAGGCGCTGAGCTTGTGGCGGGGGTCATTGAAAGGTTGCGTGAACTTCAAACGTCTACAAAGCAATTTATTCGTATTGACCGGATCGAAGAGCCAGATTCCGTATCGTTATCAGAGACCGTCATACGTGACCTTGAGATTTTTGAGACCGCCCGGCGCCGGTCATCAGACGGTAGCCTCGCCCGAGTCATTGATCGCACGCTCTCGCCTATGGGTGCTCGCGTGCTCCGATACTCCCTCGTTAATCCTCTCATTAAAAAAGACGCCATCACGGCGCGACATGCGGCTGTTGAAGAGTTGCTGAAGTCGGGTGAGGAGTGCCTTGATAAAATTCGTACGGAGCTAAAAAACACTCCCGATTTGGCACGTCTATCGACTCGAATATTAGCCGGATCAGCCAGTCCACACGAGTTGGCGTTGGTGCGGTCTGCCCTTGCGAAGGCAAATAGCTTATCTCCAGTCATCGAGTCGATTTCAGAGAAAGACTCTGCTCTGAAAGAGATAAGTCGAGGCCTCGTAAGTTCTCCAGACGTGCTTGGAATACTAGGGGACGTGCTCGTTGAAATGCCAGAGGGACTTGGTCTTGGATATGGTGTTTTTCGAAGAGGGTTTGATCGATTCCTGGATGAGAAAAACTCTCTAGCCCAGCAAGGGCAGGAGAAAGTTTTGGCTTATGAGAATCTTTTAAAAGAAAAGACTGGGATCTCAAGTCTTAAAATAAAATCACACAAGTCTTTTGGTTTACTCATCGAAGTTACGAAGACAAATGTGGCCAAGGTCCCTTCGGATTTCATCCGACGCCAGACTATGACCAATGGTGAGCGTTACACCACGCTTGAGCTGAAGGAGCTGGATGATGATTTATCTTCGGCTAGCGAGCAGGCCGTGCAACGTGAGCTAGTGTTATTCCAGGAGCTTCTGAAAAAGCTGGTGCCCCACCGCGACGGACTTATGATGGTGGCCAAGGCATTAGGACATCTTGATATGCTGCAAAGTTTTGCCTGGTTAGCGGTAAAAGAAAATTATGTGCGGCCTTTGTTGAGTATTAGTCCACGGCGTTTAATTTTAAAGTCGTGTCGTCATCCTGTTGTTGAGAAGTTTGTCGGTCGACATGAGTTTGTGGCCAATGATGTTTTAATTAATGACAAAAAAAGTCAGATGCTGATTACGGGTCCAAATATGGCTGGTAAATCTACCGTCATGCGACAGACGGCCATTGCTGCGATTTTATGTCAGGCTGGTGGTTTTGTTCCTGCTTTTGAGGCAGAGATGCCAATTTTTGACGGTATCTTCACGAGAGTTGGAGCGAGTGACGACCTGAGTCGCGGTCAATCGACATTCATGGTTGAAATGAGCGAAGCCGCTGAGATTTTGCGTAAAGCTACGAGTAAAAGTCTCGTGATTTTAGATGAAGTGGGTCGAGGAACCTCCACGACGGATGGTCTTGCCATCGCTGCCAGCATTCTTGAGGATTTGGCAGAGCGAGTGAAGTGCTTTACGATGTTTGCCACCCACTATCATGAACTGGTACCCATGATGGCGCAAAAGTCAAACGTGGTGACCGCTCAAACTGAAGTTGTAGAAAACGGTGATGGCATTGTCTTCACCCACCGACTGATAGCTGGAGCATCGGCCAGCTCCTTCGGATTAGAGGTGGCGCGACTGGCTGGGGTGCCAGCTCACGTGTTGGAGCTTGCAACTAAATTCCTGGGTCGTTTTGAACATAACGGTAAAGAACTCTCCGAAGGCCCTCACCAGCTAGTGACGTCCCCATCATCGGACCTTAGAGCTGGGGCAAGTAAAGGCCAAGGGCGTGGACTGTTGGTTCAAGATAACTTGAGTAAGGTCCAAAGGGGGCTCTTTAATCTGCCTGCCGTAGAGGCTGAGGCTGCTAAAGATATTCCGAAATCCGAGGGCGTCGTTTCCAATAGGATTTTGACCCGTTTAGAAAGTGTCCGCATTCATAAGACCACACCTCTGCAAGCTCTTAATATTCTTAATGAACTCAAGACCATGCTGGCGCCCGTTCAGCAAAAGCCACTTTTTGAGGATGAGCAAAACGTCTAGCGTACGGGGCGGGTGTTCACTTGCCTAAGTGGGTGGGGATGGATATAGTGTTGCATTAGTTTTCCGTGTGTAAATTGTTTGATTAATTGCTGAAATCGAGATCGACAAGGAAGGTAAAATGGCGAAGCCTAAACCAAAAAAACCGGCTCCGAAAGCTAAGCCGGCAGCGAAAAAAGCGCCTGCAGCCAAGAAGGCTCCCATCGCGAAGAAGACGGCGACAAAAAAGCCAGCTCCTGCCAAGAAAGTGGTCGCCGCAAAAAAAGCACATGTAGCGCCTAAGAAAGTCGCTGCAATACCACCAAAAAAACCAACCCCACCGCCAGCCAAACAACCAACGATGCAGGCAAAAGCTAAAGTGGCTGCGCCGATAGTTGGAGCTTCGAAGGCTGGCGCAGCTGCCAGTCCTGGCCAAAGCCCTAAGCTGACTCCCATGGCAAAGCCGGTGAAACCCCTGCCCATCCCAAGTGAAGTGTTAAAGCTTAAGGACAAGCCTTCAGCCTCGGAGCCTGCAGAGTCTTCAGAGAAACGTGAAATTCACCAGAGTGATCTTTTTAGCGAGGAAGAACTTCGCACCTTTCTCGGCGCGCTCAAAAAGGAGCGAGCTGCGCTTTTGGACAAAGCTAAAGCAGCTGTGGAGGCGGGTAACATCGCTCTTGATAAAGATGAAATGTATGATGAGGTGGACTTGGCGACAGCCACAGTCGATCAAAATCTGACATTTAGGCTACTCGACCGTGATCGTAAGCTTCTTAACGAGATCGACCACGCCATTAACAAGATTCAGACAGGGGACTTCGGATATTGTGAGGGGACCGGTGAGCCAATTCCCAAGCGTAGACTGGAACTTCGCCCCTGGTGTCGACACAGCGTCAAGTATAAGGAGCAACTTGAAAAACTTGAGAAGTCAGGTCGTGGAGTTGTGGATGAAGATGCTGAGATGCTCGATTAATGCTTAGGTGAAACCCCTCCGCTAGAGCGGTGGGGTTTTTAGCTCGTAAAATATTTGCCTTCCCTGAAGGGTTGTTTCCCGCATGTCTCCGATTAAGATGATTGCCATTTGCCCGGAAGAAACTAAAGACGTCCTGGCCGCGGAGCTTCATAGCCTCGGCGCCCAGGCCATAGATCAAAAGTTCAAAGCGGTGCATTTTGAGTGTGACGAAAATACGTTTTACTCAGCTCACTTGAGGCTTCGCACCGCGTCGCGCTTGCTACGTGTTATCAGGGACTTCGCAGCTAAAGACGAAAGAATGTTGTACGACCAAGCAAGGCGCGTCCAGTGGTCAGGGGTCTTTGATCCCAAAAAGACGTTTGTGATCGAGGGCGTGCCGGGTGAGCGTGGGCCCGGGGTGATGACGTCCAATACTATTTCAAAACGGGTACGTGAGGCCCTACAGTCATGGTTTGAAGAGAAATCCGGTATTAGGCCTAAGGTTGACTTGGAGAGTCCCGACGTTGAGCTTGTAGCATTTGTTCGAGCGGGCCGGTGTATTTTGAGCGTTGATACATCTGGGAAATCCATGCACAAGAGGGGCTATCGATCTGATCGTCATCCGGCTCCCATAAAGGAAACTATGGCCGCTTCACTGCTGATGAAGGTTGGCTACGATGGAACAATTCCCCTTTACGATCCGATGTGCGGAAGTGGCACCATTGCGATCGAAGCAGCATCTATGGCCCTCGGCAAGGCCGCGCTTATCCATCGCAAGAAGGGCGAGTTTGGGTTTGAAAGGCTTGCTTTTTTCAATCCAAAGAAGTGGAAAGATATTCAAGATCAATGTCGTGACGACAAGAAGGAACAGCTTCCCGCGCCGATTTTTGCAAGTGATATTAGTGCTAATTATCTTGAGGCAGCGCGTGAGAATGCCTTGCGTGCGCGAGTTGAAAAGTACATGACGTTCTCAAAATCAGACTTTTTTGACGCTAAACCTCCCGTGAAAAACGGTCTTCTAATTACGAATCTACCCTACGGTGAGCGTATCAAAGGCGAATTCTCTGGGGATGATGAGAGTTTTTTTAAAGCTATTGGCGATAAGCTAAAACGTGATTACCCGGGTTGGCGGGCAGCGATTTTGGCTGCGGAAGAGTCGCCCTGGAAATTTATCGGATTGAAACCCACAAAAAAAATTAAACTACTGAACGGCAGTATTCCTGTTCGTCTGCTCATTTTTGATCTCTATCAGGGGTCAAAAAAAAGCTCTCCACGCGGGGAGAGCTTAGATTAGAACTTTGATTGCCAGCAGTTTTCAGATCCAGCTGCCATCGAAATTTATTTGACGCTTTGGCTCTGCACGTTCGATCTTGGTAACCTGTAGTGGTTTGAACTCTTTGTGTGCCCTGCCTAGATTTGATCCATTGACATCGAACAACTTACGTTGATCTGCGCGGATGCGGTCTACAAACTTGGAACAGCACACTTTGCAATTTAAATCAGGGGACTCAAGCCCATCGTATTTTGGATGACGAAGACATACTAGATTTGCAGCAGTACCAGACATTGTGTTCAACTCCCATGCAGCAGTCTTTAAAACTCTTGCTTGGGTAGATGCAGGTAGTGTGCCAAATGGGGTTGGTCTAAACAGCCTTAGAATACGAGGGGTTACGCGATATCGAAAATAGCTTTTGCGTCAGGTTTATATACACCTGTCGGGTTAAATCTGAGTCTTTGGCCAAAATGGCGCTGAAGTCAGCTGATCCGATGACAATCGCTCGTGCTTTCTCCGATGTTACGATCCACTCAACCGGAGGCTGGTCACCCAGTCCGGATTCAGGTGACAGCCAGCCGTCCAGCGATGAATCCCGCTGTGACGAGTGGAACTCGCCATCTATAACCATGACAAGAAATGAGTTCGGAGAGCCGCTTTGGACGCGATGCCCGGCCGTATATTCTACAGCGGAAAATCGGGCTACCAATAACTCAACCTCAGACTCATTGATTTGCTGAAAGAGCCATGTCCTATTCAGCAAAATGGTCTCATCGTTTGTGAGAGGTAATTTTGAAAGCGGCTGAGTGGCTGGCTCTGGTCTCATGTTTAAAACTTTGTTCGGTAAAGCGGATAGGGAAGCAGGAGGCGGTGGAGGCGTTACCGTTGATGGACTTACCGATGCCATTGCAGGTGCGGGATTGTTGAGAGCCGATGCATCAATGAAGAAACTGGCTTTTGGAATCGAACTTGAAGGAGTTGGTGCGGCGTCTTGAGTCGAACTCATATTAGCAGCCGGTTTTCCGTTTTTCTTATTTGCTCGACTTACACAGTATCGTGCACGCTCGGAATCACCTGATTTTGAAAAACAATCAGCCGCCTCCTCAAACTTTTCCATCTGCTCGAGTAGAATAGCCGCGTTGCGGTATTGACCACTGTCTTGGTACAGATTGACAAGCAAATCTGCTGCCGGAGACTGTACGTTGATCGTGCCAAGCAGGCTTCCAGAAACATGCTGTGCGGTTTGACCAAAGATCTCTTTAGCTGTCTGAAAGCTATTGTCAGATAAGAGAGTCAGAATATAACTTGCAGCCTCGCTGGATTTAGCCAAGATTTTTAATATACCCGAGAGGCCAGCGTCCGCTTTTAACGCGTGAAACATAGCTTCCAGTTCGTCGTGACTCGGCTTAAATACGCTGAGTTGACCTGGATCTCGACCAATCGAGTTCCAACACTGAATGGCGTTTGGTAACTTTTGGACTTTCATCCAGTTTCGTGCGGCCTCAATCAGTAACCCCGACTTCTCGAGGCACTCTGCAGCTTCCCCGAAATGGGCAGCCTTGACGAAAAGATCAGCAGCTTCGTGATGCTTTCCTATTTCTCGGAAACACTTCGCAGCGTTCAAGGAGTCCCCGGCCTGCAAAAAGCATTGCGCCGCTGGTCCGAAAAGACCATTTCGGCTGTAGAGCACCCCAGCGCGACCGGGCCGCTGCAGTCTTATCAATACACGCGCAGCCTCATCAAAAAGTCGAGCATTCTCAAGGTAATCAATTGAGTCGCGGTATAACCCCGCCTGTTCTAGCATCTGGGCCGCCTGCAAAACTCTACCCTTGGAGGCGAGTCTTGCGGCCTGCTTTTTAATGCGTATTTCTTGTTTGGTTAGAGGTTTTTGATCGGCTGCTCGCTGTCCACTCGGCCCAGCAGAAGTTCTGCGCATCCGTGCTTTCTCTTCGTTTCGGCGACTCCAGAAATTCCACGCAGCAAATCCGATCACTACTAAAGCGACCAACCCAAGTAGAATAAGGTGTCTCTCTTTCACAATGCGGTCCTTATCGAACTATAAACTCAAAGAGCGTAAGTGATGCCCATCTGGGTATAAGTGTCTATCGTCTGTTCTGCGCTTTCTCCAGGTAGCTGTTTGATTCCATCCGTTAGTGTATAAGTCAGCTTAAAGGAGAACTTCTGATTGAGCCTGATGGAAAGACCCGCACCGCCTTGTGGTCCGTAATGAGGCATGGATACATGCTGCGGTTCCTGACCGTCAAGTGTAGTGTCAATCATGTAATGTTTGACGGCCAAACCAGCAAATACGAATGGAGTCACGATGTCGCCGCCGTATAGGATGAGAGTGAGATCGACTGCATTTGACGTAACATGAGATAGCGTCTTGGAATAGACAAATGTATTCGTGCCTTCCAGTTGCTGATATCCAACGGTCGAGGATAATTCTTGGCGGTGGGTGTAGCCAACCATGAAGTACTCTCCAAGATCCATTGAGAGTCCAGCCGATGCGGCGCCCGACTGAATCTTTTGGTATCCAGCGTTAGACTCTGAGCGGCTTCCAGACAGTGACACCTTCACTGCTGCTAAACCTTGATTTGATACCGAAATAATCGACATCAAAATCGCCAAAAATAGAATATTCGAATAGCTCGCCTTCATGGGACTCTCCTGCCTAAGTTGAGAGAGTTATCGTCATAATTCGGCCAATAATTAGCGTTAGACGCCGTGTCTAGTGCTTTATTCGAGGGCCTCTTCTAGTGTACCATGACACTGGCGTGTCAAAAGTTTGACGGGAGGCAAGTCAGTGGTTTTAGAATATAGACCGAGCGTGGTTGTGGTATTCACAAACGAATTAGATCAGGTTTTGCTCGGGGAGCGGTCCGATTCTCCAGGGGCATGGCAGCTGCCCCAGGGCGGGATAGAGCCGGGAGAGAGCGCTTTAAATGCAGTTTATAGGGAAATGCGTGAAGAGCTCGGTTGTGACCGGTTCCATATAATTAAGGAGGCATCTGGTCTCGTAAAATACCGTTTTCCTGACGGCTTAAATAAGCCCATCTCAAAAAAATGGACGGGTCAGAGCCAGGTGTGGTTCAAAGCCCGTTTTGAACCAGGATTTGGTCCGGATAAACAGCAAGCGGATGGAGAGTTTTCAAATTTTTCATGGCGAGATGTTGGGACGATCGTGCCGGGTATTATCGAGTGGAAGCGAGATGCCTATCGTGAAGGTCTGCAAAAGTTGGGATTTGGTGTTTGAGTTTATAGTTTGGAGATCTTATGAGTAGGATCGCACTTATAAATATGGCTTGGGGTTTCGTTTTGATCTTCGTAGCCGCATGTGGCGGAGTTTTTGTTGCTCTTAGCTCAACTGAGGCATTTATAAACGGACCGGTCGTGCCACAGTGGCAGGCCCTTTTACAGACTGCCAGTCACGGGCATGTCAGCCTTTTCGGCGTGATTCATGTTCTCCTGGGTCTTACAATGCCATATACGCGAGCATCGAAATTTGAAAATCGTCTAAAGTCAGCTGGTGTGGCGCTTGGTTCGATGGCTATGGGGCCCCTGCTACTTATCCGGGGTGCTCTAGGCCCAACGCTCTCTACCGAAATAAACGGCCTTTTAATTGGCATCTGTCTATCGTGCGCGCTTTTTGCAATCGCATATCATGCCCTCGGTTTAACCCTAAAAATTGCTCAGCGATCATAATTGCCATGCGAATTGTTAGTCTAGTACCTAGTATCACCAAAACTCTGTGTGACCTGGGCTTAAAAAATCAAATTGTTGGTATTACAAATTTTTGTATCGATCCTGCTGATTTGCACAGAACGGCGGTACGTGTCGGTGGAACCAAAGATCCAGATCTTCATCGCATTAGCGAGCTAAGTCCCACTCATATAATTTTAAACGAAGAGGAAAATCGCTCTGTAGATATCACTTCATTGAGAGCACGATTCAACACACTCGTCACATTTCCAAAGACACCGCGTGACGTGCCTGTCATGTTGTGTCAAATAGGCGCATATCTTGGCGTTGAAGATAAGGCGCAATCCATGGCAAGTGATATACAAAATAAAATTGAACGCCTCACCGATCTTCGCAGCTGGCAAGAATTGTTGGGGAAACGATTTCTTTACTTGATCTGGCGAGATCCATGGATGGCCGCTGGCAAGGACACTTATATATCAAACTTTTTAGAGCTCACAGGTCTTGAGAACGTATTAAACAGCGCGGAAAGATATCCGGTAGTTGATCTTAAAAATTCACTAAATTTAAATCCGGATGTGATTTTACTCTCCTCGGAACCTTGGCCGTTCCGAAAACGTGACGCTGACCATGTTCGTGAAATTCTTGGTCCAAGCCATCCCAAACTTTTGTGGATAGATGGGAAAGCGTTGAGCTGGTATGGCTCAACAACAGACGAAGCCCTGACTACGATCAGCGAAGATCCGATAAAAAACGGACTAATAAAGCCCCTTTAGCTGGCTTTCTTTGCGAATTCTTGGATTTTAGAGTGAGCGTTTTTCGCAGCATCAATCGAGCTCTTATCGACAAACTTCACGAGGTTTGCTGGATTTGCTGTCATGGCATCGCGAATCTTCTTGGGATTTTTTAGACAGGAAATAAGCTCCTTCATGGAGTTTCTAAGATCGATACCGCGGCAGATATAATCGTTCAGCTCATCAATTCCAAACGGCTTTGCGAGAAAGCCGTCGGCTGTCTTGACTATATCCGCTTGCTCGTCTGACATCGGCTCGCCACTAATGAGAAGGATAGGTATGCTTGGATTTTGTTTGCGTATTTTTCGCATCAATTCAAGGCCGTCGATTTTGGGCATTCGGACATCTGTTAACACGAGGTCGATCTCGCGCTCTTTCATGGTGTCGAGAGCAGCTTTGGCATTCTCGACCACTACCACTCTCGAGAAGAATTTATTCAAGTGAATCTTGAAGAACTTGAGCAGTGTGCTGTCATCATCAACAATTAGAACATTACTCTCGCGATCATAGGCGCGTTTGGTCGGCGAAGTCGAGCTATTTGGTGCTTGTGCCATCTTGGTGCTCCCTTACAACGGCTGTGTTCTCATTATATTACAGATTTCTAATTTCTTCGATAGCCGCCTTAGCTGTTGTTTTAAGGCTTGTACTCGCCCGATCCGATTGGAGAACCTCGTTATAGTAACGAAGTGCTAACCCCTCGTCTTTCAAGTTATCTCGAAGCAAAATTGCCAAATTAAAACGCGCTTGTGGATTATCGCCATCCAGGTCGAGGACTCGAAGCAGCTTTTCTTTGGCGGTGGCGTAACGGCCTGATTTTCTAAAGCTCACTGCAAGCCCAATGAGCGCGTCCGTGCTGGAAGGTTCGGCATCGAGGGCTCTTTTGTAATCCGCCTCAGCCATCACCAACTCATTTGCTGCAAGATATAGATTTCCTCTGTTAACAAGCGCCGGCGCATATGAATCATTTAAACTGATGGCCCGGTTGTAATGACTGCGTGCCGCAGCAACTTTACCCTGACGCTCAGCTAATAAGCCGAGAATATTGTACAACGATGGGTGGTCACCCCCACGATCGAGGGCCTGCTCCACGATGAAATTCGCAACACTATCTTTGCCGTCTTTTAAATAGCTGAATGCGAGAGCCCCGTAGCCGGGAAGAAACGTTCGATCCTTGCCGACTAAGTCACTTAGAATAGGGTGCGCTCTCGCGCGATCATCGTTGGCAAGATGCGTCATAGCCAGTGTATATCGGTATCTAAATACTAAGGATTCTTCAGGAGATTCTTGGCTGTTTAGAATGCTACGGGCATCTGCCAAAACGTCAAAAGCAGCAGTTGTGCGTCGCAGCCGTTGTAAAACGCTCGCCAAGTCGATTAGCACGTCTACATTCCTGGGCTCTATCCGCAGAGCCTTGCGAAAACTCAACTCTGCCGCTTCTGCTAGTCCCAGAGCAAACTCGTTGCGACCTTTCTTCACCAGGTCTTCAAATGCATGGCTATCCGTCAGTTGTTTTATTGTGACCTGAAGAGCAGGCCGCTCCTTGGATGTGGGTGGGCCTTTGAAGGCCTTCTGCCAGTTGAATGCGGCTTGAGCGGAAACCGGGCGCTCTGGGTCAGCGACTTTTGCGGACTGTCTTGATGCATTGTTTTTGACAAGGTCCATACTTTTGCTGTGATCGCGTTCTTTCGTACTCGCGCAAGCATACGTTAGCAATATCGAAATGATAAAAAATATAATGCGCATGTTTAATGACTCCACTGTACGGGTGACTCAGTGCTAGAAGCCGTCGATAGTTGATCGACGTTCGACGTTAAATTACCATTTTTAGCATCACTGCCAAGATTGCCAGTGAGAGCAAGCGCACTTCGGCTAATCCATTCATTTCGGTTGTAAGTATTTGGATTGCGTTGCTTGGCTAGTAAATTATTACCATGATATTTTTGCGCTAGATCGCGCAGGCGACTTACGTTTTGATTAAATCTGGTTTGGCTGCGAAGACTGGTCGGCTCGCCAGTTCTTGTGGGTATTGAATTAATCTCGTCAGCGAAGTCAGATGCGGATTTGGCGACGAGAAATCGGGCTTTGGGGCTCAACTCCGGGTGCTCTAAGCTCGATACTTTTTCGAAGCGACTGGCTAGCTCGCTAAAGAGCGAGCTCTTCTTTTCGACTTTGGCAGAAGCCTTAGGCGTTGATCCATCGATTTGAATATCCTTAAAATCCTTCAGTGCGTGTTCACCAAGAAGCATATTTGTGTCGGCAGCAAGACGCTGGTAGGCTTGACCTAACTCAGACTTTGAGCGTTCAATCTGCTTGGCAAGCGTATCTAAATCGTCGAGAGCAACTTGCTTGTCGCCGGACTGATAGCGTATTTGTGCAACCAAAAACTCAGCTTCCAGTTTATCAGCTATTGTTTTAGAACTGGCTCGGCGGCGCTCAGCGGCAGCCATCGCTTTCTTCATCTGTCCGCCTAAAGAATAGAAGTTAATGGCTGTCTCAAGTGACGACATCTCAGTGCCACGACGTCGATCGATGTTTGCTCTTAACTCAGAGGCTCTTCCAGCTAGCACATAATTATTGTCAGCCAAGGCGAGCTTTTCTGCTCTTTCAAGCGATGCCAATGCGCGGGCGTGTGAGGGGTGTTTTTCGGCTAGGTTGATATATGCTTTTACGGCATCTGCAAAACGTAGCTGATATTCGTGCGCTCGCGCAAGTAGGTATCTCATGTCAGCGTCAAAACGTTTATGTTTTACCTTTAAGTAATTCTCGGCGCTGGCTTGTGCACGGCCCCAATTGCCAGAAATCGCAAGAAAATAGGCGCCATCCCGCCACATTTGATCGCGGTGTGGTATATCGTCAAAGTCACTGACGACCTGAAGTAATAGCGTGCCTGCATTCTCGCTAGAACCCTTTTTTGCAAGCCGAGTCGACTCGTCAGTAGCAGCCGAATGTAGAACACCAAGAAGCTCCTTGCGGAGAGTCCCAAGTGGTTCACTTCTTGGCTCGAGTTTTAGGAAATTTGACACCGTCTCGATGACGTCTGGCGTGGAGCCTGATCGTATTTTAGCAAATACCAAGCCTCGTATGGCAATAGCGCGCTGTCCGGGAGAGGGATTTGAGAGCAGCGCCCGCTGCCAAAAGCGACTCGCTTCCTCAAATCGATTCTGATCCCTGTTTGCACCGGCGGCTACTAGAAGCAAATCGATGGATCTAGACTGTTTGGGATATCGATTAGCGTGGTCTTCGACCGCAAGCTCGAGCTGATTTAATTTGGAGACAAGTCGTGGATTGTTGTTTTGGCTCGAACCCCTCTGCATAATCGCTTCAAACTCGCTGCGCCACAGTTTCTCAAACGTAAGAGCCCTTTGATAATAAGCGTTAATCAAAACGTCTTCTGGAGTCTTTAACGCACTTACGAGTTCCGTATAACGTCGCTCGGCCTCGCGGAGATTTCCTGAAAAGTATTCACAGTTTGCAATATTAAGTCGCAAGCTCGGGGCTTTGTCAGAGTTTGGTTGATCATCTAGAAGAATGCGGTAGTGACTTGAAGCCATACTAAACTTTTTCGGATTATTCGATGCCATCCCATCCTGATAATAGTTAGCGGCAACGAACTCAGCCGCATTTCTTGCTAAATTCTCCATGTTTTTTATCAGCTGGCTGTTATCGGAGTTGCGAAGCCGCCACAGAGAGTTTGATGGAAGAAGAAGACTAAGTTTTTCGAGAGCCTCAAGTTTTGCTGCAGGTCGACCAGCCTTGTCGTCAGCCGTAGCTTTGAGGCGTAGAATCTCTGGAAACTCCTGCGAATGAGGGAATTCAATCACGGCGATGCTGCCAATTTCGGAAGCGTTACGAGGTAAATTCGCATCCATGTATTGTGACATTAGTGTGATTGATGATCGGGGGGAAATCCGTAGAAAGGTTCGATCTGATAAAGTCGCTTTAGTAAGGTCGTCATTATTTTTTGCGAATAGAGCGTAAGCTGTCAGGTCGCCAAGGTCGGCTATCAGGTGATCGCGCTGTGGACGAGCCTTGGCTAGCCCGTTTTTCGAGAGCGCGTTTCGGATTGAGTCCAACGTGTCGGCGTAGCGACCCGCTTTAAATGTGGCCCAGGCCAAACGATAGCCGATACGAATGTTATCAATGCCGCGATCTCCGTCGTCAATCTTATCAAGAATATCTCGCGCTCTTTCATAAGATTTCACCGCTGTTTCAGGTGAGGCATTATCAAACTCCGCGTCCCCAATCACCAAGTTGGCGTGTAACGCAAATCGATTAAAGCCGCTTTTGGCCAGTTTAAGCCAAATTGGATGTGCATTTTTTTTGTCACCATTTGATTCAAGCAGCGTGGCCTTAAGATACAATCCATCAGACAGCTTCTCAAAATTAGCATGGTTACGTTCTAGATCGTCCAACGCGGAAAGTGCAGATTTAACTCCTGAGCCGTCATCGCTTTCTCCGGTCTCCAGCCGTAAAAACGATAGTTCAGCGTACATTTGAGCAAGATTAAGCAAAACGTACGGTCGACTGCTAGTTTCGGACGCTTTGTCGAGCGCCTCCTTATAGCGAGCGATGGCGCTTTCAATGTTTGCTTTACGCTCCTTTAAAGATTCTTTGTTAGAATTACTATAATTTTGCTCAGCCAGTTCGCGAGCCTTCTGATAGTCATTTACAGCAGCTTGCCTACGTTTTCGCTCATAAACCTGAAATGCATCCCAGAAGCGTTTATAAGCCGATAAGCCCTCAGGCTCCGGAATTTCACCATTTATCTGTGCTTGCGCCCGCGCTGTGAAGAGGTGCGACGGCGTCGGCGAAAAGCATAACATCGTTAAGATCATTGATGACGCGAATTCTCTATTTCTTTTACGCATCATTTGGAGCTCCTTTGATCGTTATCTCTAAGGTTGTCAGAGAGGATTTGCTTCTCCAATTCGTGTCGTCTACGGGCGGCGTCCTGAGCGTTTGTGGATTCAGCATACTTTAGATACTCCAGATCGCCCGCCCATTTCAGTTGCTTGCCCATACGCTGACCTATTGCGTAGTCAAACTGCGAGATTATGGACGGCAGACGCGCGGCAGCGCTCGACTCAAGTTCGGATTGCAACTTATTGATGTCCGCTAATAGCTCAGACTTCGTTCTGTCGGACTTTTCAAGGCTGCTCAGAACGGCAAGAATGTCATTCCGAGCCCTTGAGCTTAGTTCCAACATGCTTAACTTTAGCGCATTTGCTGTGTATGTCCATTCCTCTCGCGCAGCCCTGGCGTCAGTATCGTCAAGTTTTTCGATCGTGATGGTGGCCGAGGGTGCGTATGCCGCCAGTATTGTCATATCTTCTGCTACGAGTGCTTGGTAGGTCTCATAAATTGCTAGCGAGTCAGTCAATTCGCTTTGGCTGGTAAGATTCACCGCTCTGGCTGTCTGCAGCGAGCGTAGTGTTGCTAGCATGTCTTCACGAGCGGTTTTTATTCGACCTTGAAGACTAGTGACCTCGGGATCTTTTTCGGAGACGACACCTGTGGCTGCGCTTTCACCTGCAATGAGGTCGAGTCGCTCCCAGTTTTTTGCAAGTTTGGCGAGCTGCTCTGCTGCTGGGTACCAAGCGGACCAGCGTTGCGACTGTCGCCTCAAGCGCTCGTATTTTCCGAATATATCATTTCGACGCCGTGCATTTGCGTCAAGCCGCTGCTTATCTAAATCGGTTAATTGTCTTTCAAGTCGTAACCGATCCAGATAGATAAGCTTGGCGCCAGCTTGAAGTGTTTCGTCGGCAAGAGAGTCATACTGTAAAAGTTGATTGGCCAACGATGGTTTAAATTGACGTAGGTCGCCTCGTGCAAGTGCAAAGATAAGACTCCTCTCAACGCCATCGATCTCGGCCAAACGTTCACTTAGGTCGTCTAATTGTCGAAACATGACACGAATATCATCAAGTTCTTGCACAGTGGCAACGTGAGCACGCGTCAAGGCGTCGAGTCGATCAGCGTCATCTTTTGTAAACGTTTTCCCATTAAAGCTGCTTTTTAAGTCAGCACGAATGCTTGTGAGCAGTTGCTGGGTTTTCTCGATGCCAGATTTTGCGGCTTCAAGATTTCCGGTTTTCAAATCCAGCCAATTTGCAATTGATTTTACGTGTATGGCATCCTGATGGGTTGGGTATTTGGTTAGCCACAACTGTGAAGTCTTTAGAGCTTCATCAGTTCGACTCTGCTGGATCAGCAAGAATATTTTTTCTAGATTGGCGTCGCGATGAGAGTCGGACGTTTCATTAATACTGTCATAATTTTTCAGTGCAAGGTTCGGTTTTTGCTGTTTAATTAGTACACGAGCAAGTGATAAGTGCGCCAAATCTTTCATACTTTGGCTAATACCTACAATATTGATGACTCCGTCGAGTTGTTGGGACGCTGTTGGCCAATTTTGATCATGAATAGCTATCAAAGCCTTGAAGTATTTCGAACGTGCCTTAGTGTCAGGGGATGTCGCAGCGTGGTCCGCGTCTTCAAGCCATGACACTGCGAGGCTCCGCTTGCCGATGTTTGAGCTTGCGACGCCAGAGAAGTATTTGACCTGGTCCGAAATTTCAAGTGGCTGAGTGTACGCGACTAACGATGAAATAAATTTTGAGAGCTCTGCTTGTGGTGTTTTTGTGTTTTTGGTGGCAAGGCGTACGAGGCGGCCGATTACTTCGGTGAGCTCTTGCTGTCCTTGTTCGCTTGAAGTGGCCACCGTGGCCAAGTAATTTAAATAAGCCTTGGTAGCGTTTTTTTGCTGCCCAGTTTCTTCAAGGCATCGCGCAAGAATAAATTGAGCTCGTAGCCATGTTTTGTGCTCTGGTTTTTGTGTCAGATCAAGAAACCTTTTTGACTCGTTTAAAGCTACCGTCCAGTTGCCTGTTTTGAAGTTTCGGTCGGCATTTTCAAAAGCTTTTTGGGCCTCTAGAACCTGGGCACCAAGTCCCGGAGCCGTGATGGTTCTTTCAAGGGCTGACAATACGTTTCGGATGTCTTTAAGTCTGGTTTTGACTAATTTCAATTCGGTATCAGTATCGCCGACCGTGACAATATTAGCGGACTGTTCGCTCTGTGAATAAAGGGGAGCTGCCAGAGCGGTGGTAGCGATGAGTGAAAATATTTTTGTTTGCACAGCGTTCATTTCATCTCGCTCTCGAGTAGGCGTGCTATCGGCTTAGGGTTTTCGTCGGCGGTATTTGATATCTCGAGGGTAAGCTGCCGTCGCTGCTTTCCCTCAGGTATCTCGAATCGAAATGACTGATCCATGGTTCTGTGTTCAGAAGTCGGTAACTTGAGTCCATCAGACGATAGCGGGACTAAAACTGTGGACAAATCGATCTGGTGATCGCCTGGTCGAAGGGGGCCGTGAAAAACTATGATCGATTTTGACGGCATCCACAGGCCAGATGAATCCTGACGGTTATATAGTGTATGGCCGTCGAGATTTGCACGGAGATCTCTGATGAGAAATTTCGCCGTTTCTGCTGATCGTATTTCAAGTGCTACCAGGTTATCGGTAACTGATGCGTCATATATGTTTGCGCGAAGACGTCGCAAATCAGACTCGAGAATTTCGATTCTGTTGTCGTACTCGCTGATTTTAGATCGAATATCTTTGATTGTTTTTTGTCCGGATTCAGGTTTCTGGCTCACGCTAGGAGGTTGTGGCGCTAGATCACGAGCTTTTTTGGAGCCACCGAGCATCCTTTTTTCGGATGAATTTGTTGTGTCGGGGAGCTGGAGGGTGTCTTGATCACTCATCTTTTTCTCGAGATGGTCCAGGATGTTGTCTAGATCATCTTTTTCAGAGGCCTTGGGAGCAGGAGATGGTATAGGATCACTAGTTTCGCCCAGCAACGCCGAGGGCAGAACTAATAATCCCAAAATCAGAGCAATCTTTTTTGAAACGGCCTGCATATTACCTCCTGGATAATCGCTGAGCTGGTCGGATCGTTTGATTTGACGCAAGTCGTCGTCTTATGATTTGACCTTCAGCTTTGGGAAGCCGGATTTCATATTGTTTAGGTAAGGGTGTGTTGAGCCCTTTTGTTAGTGCTACATTCGTAATACATGGATTGTGCTTAGCAATTGTGTCAGCGGGCAAACGCGTGATTTGGGATATCTCTCGCACCGACATCGGTCGTGTCAGGGTTATAATGTCGACGGGTTGGGGATTTCGTCTCGCGGTCACCAAGCCTGTACGTTTCAGAGCTTCGTAGGTGTTTACTGCGGCCAAAAATTCTGCGTAGAAATTCTTGCTAGCAAAGCCAAAAGATCCTGACTTGTAGTTTGAAATTATAGTTCCTAATTGAGCTGTTTTTAGTTCCCGCATGGCTTTGCTCATGCCGCCGCGACCATGATTATATGCGGTGACAGCTAGTGGCCAAGCACCCAGCTCCTTGTAATTTGTAAGAAATAGCTGTGCCGCACCATGTGTCGCTTTATATGGATTATTACGTTCATCAATCAGTTGGCCTACGTACATGTAGTCACGGGCAGTATCCGGCATGAATTGCCAAAGCCCCGAGGCTCCGACTTTGCTTCGTGCGTTCAGGTTAAACATTGATTCAACGAACGGCAACCGCGTTAACTTTACCGGTAGACCGTACTTACGAAATGTCTCCTCCATGTATGGGATGTATTCTTGGGCGCGGTTGGCGGCGGCTATAAATGTGTCAGCAAGACCGCCTTGGCCTCGAAATCTTATATTTCCGGAGTATAGTCGTGCCAGCATTTGTGGTTCACGGCTATAAACCTCAAATAGACGCTGTTCGATGGCGCCAAATTTGAGCGCTTGATCTTTGAGTTTGCTGAATCGCTCGACGGCGATGTTGTAGCGGTCGATGTATTTCTTCACAAGCTCGGTTTCGTCACTATCTTCAACAGATGTCACCTTACCATCACTTGTTATGTATCTGTCAAAATCGATGATATCGATCATTGCGATAGGGTCATCAACGTCGTGGATCACAACACTATTGGATTTATATTTTTGAAATACTGCTTCCCAAAATCTGACTTGACGGCGTACAACTGGATCCGATGGAAATTCCTGCTCTGGGTTAGGCTTTCGCGGTTTTGAAGAAAAGCTGTTAACGCGGATAGCAGCAGACGCGACATCACTTTGGGTGGCCGTGAGAAGCAAAAGTGCGCTGGCACATAGCCCCAAGCTTAATTTTCTAATGACTGTGGCGTTCATAGTGGCCTCAAAACGAAGTTCTGGACCCGCTTACTGAGCTTTTGACTGCCTCTAAAAAAAGCAATTCATAACTCGTAGGGGTCTTAAATTTCAGGACGCGCTGCTATGATTTTACCCCCCGTTTGTGGCGGAACCAAATGCCGGACGGGCGTCAAATCGTTGACGCGCTTGGGATAGGCGTGCTACGTTTGGGTTCTTCTGGAACTTTTGGGTTTTTATCAAATTCAAATATTTTCAGAAAAGTCGGGCTGTAGCGCAGCTTGGTAGCGCGTACGCTTGGGGTGCGTGAGGTCGTGGGTTCGAATCCCGCCAGCCCGACCATTTCTATCTGATCTAACTGGGCTACTGAGTCTAAGACTAATTCCCAAAAATTAAATGCTCACTTGCGTATTGCAGGCACCTTATTGCTTGAACATCCCCAGTTACCAAGGGGTCCACTCAAATTTACAGCATAAAACGTGTCGCGATTTACTGGGCAAGCTAGATTACCAATCCAGTTGTCACCAGATCGGGTCCAACTAGAAGGTGCGTTCGGCGTGACGCGTGGGTTGCCGGTCATCGGGCCCGTGATGGTGAGAGTTAGGATGCAGCCTCCGGTGGTCCCCCTTCGAACTGCCTCGGCTTTGCAGGTCCTCGGAGGTTGCTGTGGAACGCTAGTGACAGCATTGCTTCTACAAGAAGCCTTGGACCCACCAGGGCCCTCGATATTGGCGTCGAATGTTGTCGATTGATTTGATGGGCAATTGCCAGTTCCCGTCCAACTGCTGCTACTCCAGCTTCCAACCGCTGCGGGAACAACGACTGGCTGCTTGCTGGTGTCAATAACGCCGGATCCAGTTAATGTCAGGGAGCATGACGCAGTGGTTCCTTGTCTCGTAGCAGAAAGAGTACAAGCTGGCGGCGTCAGTTTAGCAACGGATGTCGAGCAAGTCGCCGAGCCGTTAGGGCCAACGACAGTTGCCATAAACAGTGCATCATTGGTTTGGCTACATTTGATCGTATTACTCGCTGGCGTATTGCCGTCCCAATGCACGGAACTACCAGCAATTGAAAAGCTAGATACCGTACCGGCTCCAGATGTTCTCGTTAGGGTGTAAATACAATTATCTGAGTTGCCTGATCTGGTGGCGCTGATCGCGCAAGCCGGTGGCATGAGAAGGGACGGTATGGTTTCGCTTATACAAGCTGGCCCTTGGCCGTCAGGGTTGGTGAGGGTAGCGGAAAACGTTGTCGCAGCATTTTTTGGACAAGACGCGGATCCACTCCAGGTTGTCCCGGATCTTGTCCATGTCGCAGCACTTGTGGGGCTGACGTTTAAGGTTTCGGCTGTGCGTCCAGCTGTTTGGTTGACCGTCAAATCGCAAGTGTCTCCTTGATCTTTTCTTTTTGCGGATATGGTGCATGTTGGTAGCACGACAACCGGAGAAATAGTGTTACTTTCACAAGAGCGTCCAGTACCGCCGGGACCAGTCAGTCTGGCAGAGAAAGTAGTCTCAGAATTTAAGCTGCAGATGCTTTGCCCGGTCCAGGTGTTTCCAGAGCGACTCCAAGAACTAGGCGCAGCAGGCGAGACGCTTGGATTACCAGTGACATCATCGGCTGATCCGATGACGGTTAGTGCACAGTTATTTGTATTACCCACGCGACTTGCTGTAACTGAACAGCTTGGCGCTGCCTTAGGTGCTGCTGGTTCTGGAGCGGTCACCATCTTATGAGCGTCGCCAAAGCTTTCGATAACGGACTGAATCTGGGCAAAATGAGCTCCCATCCGCGGTCCTTGTCCTGGCCCCGAATAAGTTACAACGCCGAATAGGATTGGCATGACGCCGTTCTTGCTATTCATAAGTAGTATTGAAGGTGAGCTTGAGTCACCGCTAATCATATCTTCGTAGTAAAGACTATAGGCAGCTCCTGGAGGGTTGAGGCTTGCATCCGTTGTGATGCCCTGCGGTCCTGAGGGCGTGGCTTGTACAATTAAAGCCTTACTCTCTTGGTCAATCCGAAGAAGTGGGCTGAAACGCGCGACATAACTTGCCAAATTAGGGTGGAGTACTTTCATGGGTGTGATGCTTCCCGGTAAGTCGCTGTCAAGGCGCGCCACAGCGACATCTGGGTCAAACGTGGTTGATAGGTATTTTACGTCAATAATTTTTCGCGAGATAATGCGGTTATCCATAGTCAAAAAATTCAAGGTATGACCCACTTTTCCATGGAATCCGTAGTGTTTTGTATAGACTACGTGCCGCGCTGTTATAGCAGTACCTCGCGGAACGTTTTGGGTGACAGCGGTAAGATTTATTCCTGCGACCCAGCTATTAGGATTATAAGCCGTCGATGTGCGCCACGGTTTTGCTGTGGCGGGATCTTTTCCACAAATACGCTGCATGACTGCTCGACTAAAAGCCTCTCGCCATGATCGGTCAGTTGATGTGCCGCGGCTTGAAATTTGAGTGACACACGGAGTGACGTTAGTGTTTAACAAAAAATTTTCAGGATTTTCGCCGACTATAGGCTGAGCGGGATTGGGATCTTGGAGCATCTCTGGGGGTGTGACGTCGTAGGTAAGATCTGTGGTATTTCTCTTTGCACGTACTTTACACCCTCCAAAAGAAATGACTAAAGCAGTTAAAACTAAAATGCGCATGAATGTCCTCCTACCATAAAATTATACATTAGATGGTCGAGACGCCTGTAAGATTGGCTTATTGCGGCAATTACGGAATCGAGGGTAGTGGAAGATGACTTCTTGTGTATTTGTGAAAAATATAAAAATCAAACATATTTATAATTTCATTTGGCATATGCCGGGAAACTGCTACTAAACCCTTTGATGACAGAGCTCCATAAGCTTGATTACGGATCCCAGAAGCGGAGATATCTCGCGCCAAATGCTCCGCTGCCAAGACGCATCATCAGCGGGATGCGCTATCCGGCAAACGAAATGCTGGTAGCCATTGACCTAGACATATAGGATTACGCGTACCAAACTTTTTTAATGTAGAGAATTTTACGTAGTGGCGTTTTCACCATGATAGCTAAAAGTCCGATAGAGTAAAGGCACCAAACAGCTATCCATTCGTTTGAGTTGTCTGTCGTCAAGTACGACAGGAGAGGTCCTGTTAGCGTGTGGTAGAGCGTTACTCGCCATGATCCATAGAGAAGTGGTAGCAAAAACCCAACGAAGAAATAAGCACTATCAAATGAGATGTGATAGCGAACGGGCATTTGCCAAGCGATATGCCACTTTCCAGAGACAGAGCATAACGTTTCACCGCAAAAAGCTGCGAGATGAGGTTTTCCAGTAAAGGGATTCGTAAAATCGACGTCGTAACACAGTGGAAGCCATTCAAATGGATACATACGCATGACAAACATCATCGCTCCAATAAAGCACATCGTGTAAACCCAGGGCTGTATTTTAAGTCGCGCCTTATCAGGAATAAAATGCATGGAGGCTGCATTGATGAAAAATGGCTGAAATGCGATGTGCAAATAGCCAAGCATGGTAGCGATTTGATTTTGCGGCAATCCACATTGGTCAATCACGGAGTAAGTGTAGGCTTGCAGTGCTTCCATGCAAGAAAAGTAACCTAGGGCAGCACAAAGGACCTTAGGCTCGCCTTTTTTATATGAGTAAACTGTGGCACTAAGTCCGGCTACCGCTAAGGCAGCAGAGGCTTCCCCGCTCCAGCACATATGTCCTCCGAAATCCTCATTTTTTGGTAGAACCAAAAAAATAATCTTAGTTAACAATGTCTACATTTACTTAGGTAGTTTAGCGACTTATCAAGATAAAAGATAGGGTGGTTAAGTAAAAGTCAGAAGTGGCGGCGTAACAGTTCTTACGTAAACTATTTTGCCTGTATGGATTGCACTATTTCATCAAACTCTGTGGCTTCAAGTGCGCTTTTGATCTGAATATACTCGCCAAGCGTCGTTTGCAGAACATAGTGCTTAAACTCCCCATCCTGGGAGCACAGTGAAAGTATAGCGCCATTTTGCAGCGTTCTAACTTCAGAACTTGCACAGTTTGAATTGCCTAGGGCTAAATGCAGACGGATAACCTCGCTTGAAGCTACGACGAGGTCCGAGCTGCCATTGGCTCGGTTAACCAGTGTTAAACCTGCAGGAATTCGACCGATGGAATATTTACCAGCGAGAATCGATTGGCCTGCAAAATTTTGACCGCCATCTTGCTTCGTTGACTGAGGTAGCCGCGTGGGGTCTGTCTTCGTACCAGAGCTAGGAATTGGTTCTTGGGTTGGGTCGATTGTCGGAGAAGGATCGTGAGGACGATTGCCATTATCGACGATTCCACCCTGGTTGCCGGCAGATTGACGACAAGATGCCGTGAGTCCAAGGCTCAGGACCAAGTAGGTGATGGTTTTTAAAGGTCTTATCAACACAGCTGTATACCCACTTGCCAAAACAATCTTTTCCTTTATCGACATAAATGCCAAATTTCTTTAGTATAAATGAAAAGTTAACGTATCTTTTCCGTATACTGGCAGGAGACTATGAGCACTCTAACTGCCCTAGATTATGAGGACTATCGCCAGTTCCTTCATGACTGGTTCTGGTTGTCGAAAAAAAGTAACCCGAAACTCTCATTTCGGTTTATTTCAAAACACCTGTCTCTAAAGGCTCCCAATCATTTTCATTTAGTGATCACCAAGCGACGGCACTTGTCTCCAAAAGTTCTTGAGAAAGTGATGAGACTGATGCGCCTTGAAGTTCGAGATCGCCAGTATTTGAAGCTGCTATTTAAGGAAAACCTGGCAAAAGATCTGGGCGAGAAACAAAAACTAGCGCAACAGCGCAGACTTTTAAAAACAGGCCCCACGCCCGAGGCAACTGGCACAGATCAGCTTCAGTTAGTTGGACATAGCTTGCCCTGGTATATCAAAATGGGAGCGATTGTTTTTGAGGGTAAAACAAGGGATGAAATCGTCAAAATAGTGCTAGAAAAAGGCTGTTTTCCCGTTTCTCAGGATGACGTCAATTCAGCGCTAGATTTATTACTCAGTGCGCGACAACTTGAGTTTGTGGATGGGCTTAGTCGATTTGAGGGCGGCACTATTCTGACGAAATGGGATTTTGATAGCGATCAAGTTAAGCAACATCACCGTGCAAACCTAAATCTAGCAGGAGAGACCATTTCTTGGCCCGTGGATCAGAGATTTTTAACCAGCGTCACGGTCCCTTGCAGTCAGGATTTGTACCAGTCGATCATCACGGAAGTTCGAGCGCTTTGCCTTTCAGTTCTCGAGAAGTCACGGGCGCAGGCTATTAGCGCTAGCGACGTAAATAGGGTGGCGACCCTCCAATTTGCCCTATTCCCTTACTTCAGATTTTAAGCATAGTTAGCCCTCCAGTATACACCCAGAACACGGAAAAGTTCAGTGATTACTTAATTTTAAGACCTGTTTTGCCGATACGTATACCAATGGTGAGGGGGGCTGGTAACAGCCCCCACAATCAATCAAAAAGGAGGTCTCCCATGGGTATCATCGGTATCAGAGGTCTAAAGAGGTCGGCTTTTGCTTTAGTGGCCGTTTTACCAATAAGCTGCGGTCAGATTACGGTTCAGCCAACAGCGGCTGACGTTCAAGCCGATGAAGGGGAGTTGGGTACACTCAGCTTGACGAGTGAGGCCTTTCCAGAGGGTGCTGAAACTCTTGTAATGAATATTTCGCGAGTGGATATTGCGCCTAAACCTTGCGGCTTGGCTAAGTCTGAGGCGACCAGTGTTGCTGTTTCATCAGGTGACGGGCTTGGTTTATCTGCACTGCCGGATCGCGCTAGATGTCGTCTTCCTCATATTTTGAACGCAAATGAATTAGATATCGCTAAAAAACCAGATCTTGCTTGGGAAAAAATCATAAAGGTGAAAAAGGGTGAACAGATAGCTCCCTTGCAGCTGCGCTCAGGTGCATACTATGCGCGTGCAAACTTCTATAGCGCGGACTCAGTGCTTTTATACCGCGGAGATGAGAAATTTGATTTAGCTTCCGGAGAGAAAAAGTCGATTAAAATACGCCTTAAAAAAGTTGATTCTGGTGAGATCACGGTTGGTTTTGAGTTCGATAAGCCAGATGCTAGACCGAGTCGGATTTCAAGTGATTCGCATCTTGAGTTGCGTAAAACGGCTGGATTTGCGGTTTCAAAACGCTATCTCGATAAAAGCATTGACCTCGATCTTGCCAATGGTGTTGCTATAACAAGTACGAAATGTGCGGAAGGGGTCCGCGGAATCTGCACAAGTGAAGTCGTGACCAATAAAGTCAATTTGACAAAGACAGCGATTAGAAAAATATTGGCGATAACGGATTCGGTTACTTTCAAAGATGAGCAAAAAGTTTGTCTCGAGCCAATAGAGTTTATTAGTCTCATCCTCAAGAAATGTGCAGATTGCGAGGTGGGTAAGCAATATAAGTATAGTAATGTCGGATGCGGCACTCCAACGCACTCACTTTTGAGCCAGCAGTTTGATGAAATCTGGGCGGCTATTCATGGGCTGAATGTTCGGATGGACACAGCCGCAGCTCATCCTTGATGTTGATCATGGCAATCCGCCACATCTTATGATGTGGCGGCATTTTTTAATGCCATTAGGACCGCGTCGATACTTTTCTTGGCATCCCCGAATAGCATTCTTGAATTGCTATTATAAAATAATGGATTATCCACACCGGCGTATCCGCTTGCCATTCCACGTTTCAAAACCACGCAAGTTTTAGCTTTCCAAACTTCCAGTACCGGCATGCCGTAGATGGGGCTACTTTCATCTGTTTGGGCCGCGGGATTAACAACATCGTTAGCACCAACAACTACGACCGCATCTGTTCCAGAGAAATCTTCGTTGATTTCATCCATCTCCAAAACAATGTCGTAAGGAACGTTAGCTTCAGCCAGTAGTACGTTCATGTGCCCAGGAAGTCGTCCAGCAACTGGATGAATGGCAAAACGAACGTTAACACCGGATTTTCTCAAAATGTCCGTAATCTCACGAATCGGATGCTGTGCCTGCGCTACGGCCATGCCGTAGCCTGGAACAAATATGACGCTACGTGAGGTCTTGAGTAATTCTGCAACTTCAGCGGCATCGACTGAGATCACCTCACCAGCGGGAGCCTGCGCGCCAGATGCGGCAGCTGGTTTTGCACTTGTTGTTCCAAATCCGCCCAGAATAACGCTGATAAAGCCGCGATTCATGGCTTTGCACATGATGTAACTAAGAATCGCACCACTGCTGCCCACTAACGCGCCGGTAACGATCAATAAATCGTTTGCGAGCATAAACCCAGCGGCAGCTGCGGCCCATCCGGAGTAGCTATTGAGCATGGAAACCACGACCGGCATATCAGCGCCGCCGATTGCCATAACCATGTGAATACCGATCACGCCAGCAATAAAGGTCATCAAAAGCAACGGCGTCATCCCCGGCAAGACGCCTTGCATGAATGGATCTACGCCTGTTGATGCAGACTGTACAAACAACACACCAAGCCAAACGGATGCTACAACCATGACTCCGTTTACCCAGTGACGAGCCGGAATCAGCAGAGGATTTCCCGAAATCGAGCCGCGAAGTTTACCGAAAGCGATTATTGAGCCGCTAAACGTTACCGCCCCAATAAATACTCCAATAAAAATCTCCACGTCATGAATGACGGTCATCGCTCCGTGACCTCCAGCCGCACCACCACCGTGGGGTGCTTGCATGAAGTTAACAATGCCGACCAGGGTGGCTGCGAGGCCTACAAAACTGTGAAGGATTGCTACTAGCTCTGGCATGGCCGTCATTGCAACTCGTGCAGCTAATATGGCACCAATGATGACGCCAACGATGATGGCTGGTGCCAGGAGGCTAAAGTCAGTGACAAGTGGGCTAAATGCCGTTGCAATCAGGGCGACGAGGATGCCCACGACTCCGTAGGCGTTGCCGCGCCGTGCGGTTTCTTGGTTAGAAAGGCCGCCAAGACTAAGGATAAAGAACACACTAGCTAACAGGTAACTAACAGTAAGTAGAGTAGGTGACACAGATTGTATTCCTTATTTTCTAAACATTTTCAGCATGCGTTGAGTCACTAAAAAACCACCTGCGATATTTATCGTAGCAACGAGCACAGCGATGACTGCTAGCCATGTGCTTACGGCAGACGTCGGTCCTGAAACTTGCAGCATCGCTCCGACGACGATGATTCCACTGATGGCATTTGTCACACTCATGAGAGGGGTATGAAGAGCGGGTGTGACATTCCAGATAAGTTGCCATCCTACAAAGCACGCGAGGATGAAAACCGTCAGGTGATTAATGAATTCAGCTGGCGCCACTTTTCCAAGCCACCACAAGATTCCTGCGGCAATCAGCCAGTACAGTGTCACTTTTCCTGCAGCCATAGGTTCAGCTGGTGCTCCGTGGCCGTGACTACCATGCCCCTTGGTGGAAGCTTTTGCTGCTTCTGCTTTGGGGGCTGCTACGGCCGGTTTTGCAGGCGAGGGCGGCGCTGGTTTTTTGGGTGGAGGCCAGGTGACGTCAGCATTGTGCGTGACCATGGCAGGTCGCACTGTCTCGTCTTCCATGTCGATTCTAAATGGGACTTTGTCCTTCCCCGCAGTGCACATGGCATCAATAAGATTAACCATGTTATTACCGAGAAGTTGGCTGGCTTGTGAAGCCATGCGGCCTGGAAGATCTGTAAATCCAACGATGAATGTGCCATCGACCGTCACGATTTTTCCGGCTTCTGTCAGTGCGCAGTTTCCACCTTGTTCTGCTGCAAGATCGACCACCACACTGCCACGACGCATGGATCTCACCATCTCTTCAGTGATTAAGACAGGCGCTTTGACGCCTGGAATCAAAGCAGTCGTGATGATGATATCAACCTCTTTAGCCTGTTTAGCAAAAAGGTCCATCTCGGCTTTGATAAACTCTGGTGACATGACTTTGGCGTAGCCACCCTCACCAGTGCCGTCTTCCTTAAAGTCGAGCTCTAAAAACTCAGCCCCCATACTGGTGATTTGCTCTTTCACTTCCGGTCTTGTGTCAAAAGCTCTAACGATGGCCCCGAGACCTCGAGCAGCTCCAATAGCCGCAAGGCCTGCCACACCAGCTCCAATAACCATAATTTTTGCAGGCGGCATCTTGCCCGCAGCGGTGATTTGACCAGTGAATGGTCTACTAAAAGCTGCAGCCGCTTCCACGACGGCACGGTATCCAGCCAAGTTACCCATGGAACTCAAGACATCCATCTTCTGGGCTTTTGTGGTTCTAGGAATTAAGTCTAGGGCAAGTGTGGAGATTTTAGCTGTGGCCAGTTTATTTAGGAGGTCTTGATTTTGTGCAGGAGCAATAAGACTAGCCAAGAAAGTTCCTGGCCTCATCATTTCCACTTCACTGGGACTGGGTGCCCGCACCTTGATAATAACCTCACAAGAACCCCAAATATCTTTCGCGCTTGCGACAATAGTCGCTCCGGCTTTTTGGTACGCGTCATCTGTAAATCCTGACGCCAGGCCGGCCCCGCTTTCAACCGTGACGCTAAATCCTAATTTTTGCATCGCTGCCACATTGGCGGGTGCCAGGGATACCCGCCGCTCGCCCGCAAACGATTCCTTGGGAATACCCATTTTTTTTGTAGAGCCGTTACTCATGTTTACAGATGCCTCAGAATTGGAGGTGGTGATGATTTCCGACCATTATTATCGCATGGTTACACGTGTTAGGTACAATATGGCAAAGTCATCCGATGTAGGCTAAAGCGCCTAATAAAACGGCTTTTAGATTTCGCAAAGATATTTGGGAAAAGTTAGGGAAATTAAGACGTAAGGAAATGTGTAATTATACCTAGAAAGAAATTCCCAAATAAAATCTAAATTGGCTGTCAACTTTTTTCGCGGCAGAGGCGGCCTCTTTTTTGTGATATTCATACCAGGCATCAGTTGCATTAGCTGGTTTTGAAATTTCGTATTTAGCTATAAGCGGGACGAGTAATCCGATCCAGTCACCCCCCATCATGAAGGTTTCCCATTGCCATTGATTTCCGATGGCCACGTCAGCGCCCAGCGAGGAGACTTTTATATTCCCAACAATTTTATTGCCCGGCGTGACCCACCGACCCGCCCATGTATCGTAATCTATCGTGCGGAATACAACGCCGGCCCGCCAGTAAAAGCTGTTTCCCAAAAAATTTTTTAAGCGAATCCCAAAAGCGTCGCTTTTCATTGGATATCCAAGCTCTCCCCGTCGAAGCCTAACGTAAGAGGCATCGAGAATCGTATCTGGGTCCATATAAACACCAGCCATGAAACCATCGGAGGAATGAGGGGTAAAATTCAACAGATCTAGTCCCACAATTCCCTTTTTACCCTTGCGATTATATGCGCTACTGCCTTTAGCTGCTTCCTCGTCGAGATCAACAACGATTCTGTTGGCTTTAGTACTTGGCTGGATGGATTTATCTTTTGTCTTCGTGGAAATTGGGTCTTGACCACCGTATGCGGGTCCAGTGGGCGTTAAAGTCACTGCAAATAGCAACAATAATTGTCGGTTGTAATTGTTTTGGCTCAACTTCATCTACAAAGAGTCGCTATCTGGGTGAATGATGCCGGTTGTGTGACTTAAGCATTGTAAAACCAATTAATAATTGCAAAGAATATCATTCGCCCAGACGGAACGTGAACAAGTATTTTTTGGGGGCGCGGGAGTTCAACTATTAAAGTTAATGTCCAGGATACTGTTGATTTCGACGCATCATTTTACCCGAAATGTTTCGCATAAGATGACGGGACTATACCCATGTCCTTTCCGCTGCTTGTCGATTCCCTGTCAATGAAATTGCGATTGAGCATCTTCACTGAAATATCGAGACCAAGTGTCATTTCTTATTGGGGACCATTCCATTGTCTCCAATTAAGTGTAATTTTTACCCAAGTCTTTTGCGTAAGGTAACGAAACGCCCGTGATCTCTCGCCCCTTGCTGCCACCCTCACCGTCGATGAAATTGCGGTTGAGCATCGTCTCGGAGATGATGAACCCCTTTGTCACTAGATCTGATTGCGCCATCATTATGGCTTTCTGGACCAGGCCTAGGTTGTGACTTTCTGCCGCGAGTGCGCCATTTTGGTCGATTTCGACGCGGAAACGGTCGACGTCCCGTTTCTCGAAGTCACACATCGTGGGATAAATCTCAGTTCCACGACTCGTGATCCGAACGAGTTTAAAGCCTTGCTTTCGTAGGATCGAATCAACAATTGTGGCTCGTTCAATGTAAAAAGCCTGAATCAGACGAATACTCTGGCGGTCGAAATTTTCAAGCGCTGCAAGGGCGTCGCGTGCCTCCAGTTTTTTTAGTTTACTGGAAAATCGCACAGAAAAATCCCCACCAATTCCCGACTCGGTAAGTAACTCGTCAAATCTTCGACCCCCGTCCCCAGGCCGCGCGTCAAGTATGGCTTTGAGTGTACGAGTTGCATACTGACCAAAGCTACGCACGGACTGCAGACTGCCCGCGAGCCCTTGATTGAATAACTCATTCAAGTCAATCCCTGTATCTTTTAAGAATCGGCGGTAAACGGGGGTGGTCACCTGACTCTTGACTAGGTCAACAGCCCCGTCGTGGGTGAATGTGGTGTCCATTCCAGAGTCATCTATAAACATGTCAAATCCAACGATGCGCGAGCGTGAGCGAATAGGATTTGGCGGTAAATTACGATGTGTGTGTTCGACCCATCGCTTTTCGCCAGGTCGCATATCGGCGGCAAACTGCTCGTACGATCGGAGCACGCGGTTAAATAAGGGCTTAACCGCCGCATCGGCACGATCGGTCGCGATTTGCTTGATCGTCTTAGTGGGATGTTTTTGTTTGAGGTTTTTGAGATCCTGAATCTTCTCGGCCACCTTACCAGCAAAAGCCTGAGTCCCGATTTTCTCTTTGCCCTTTTGCTCCTGATAAGTTCCGCGGCGAATATCTCCCACGTAGTAGCCGTCAGCAAGGGTTTCAAGGACCGCTGTCTTAATCAACTCCGCAGCCTCGATATTGTGCCTGCCCCCGATATGCAGAAGCATCTCAGCGGCAGCATCAATCAATGCCACCGGATTGGCCTTGTCTTGGCCTGCGATATCGTCAGCAGTGCCTCCCATGGTTTCAAACATCGATACGGCGCGCGGGTTATTCGGATTAACATTATTCGAGCTAACTAGGCCGACCCCGCCAGTGACCTTGGCAGCAACATCTGAGCCAATGTCTCCAAACATGTTGGACGTAACGACCACATCGAAGTTTTCGGGACTGGCAGCGATGGCGGCGAGACCATCGTCAATGATCATGAATTTTGAAGAAATAGCACGGTCGCCAAGTTTTTCGGTTCCATAGTCCTTGGCCACACGAAGGAACGTTTCTTTAAAGAGGCCTCCAGTAATCTTTAGAATGTTTGGCTTCTCTAGCGCGGTGACAGTTCGCCTACCGTCGCGCAAGGCCGCCTCAAATGCGGCCCTACAAATCAGTTCACACCCTTCAGGGGTCTGGTGTCTAAGCGCTTGGGGATAGTTTCGTGCAAGCCTATGCTCAATCGACGCGTAGAGATCCTCCACGTTTTCCCTGACAAAAAGAATATCAGCGCCCTTCATGCCCGGAGCGATCGGATCGAGGGTAACGCAGCGTCGGATATTGGCGTACTGCTCAAATGCTTTACGAATTGTGACGTTACGACTTGGTTCGTCACCCTCGTCGAGGGTACGAAGTGCCCCTTTTAATACGGCCGATGCGCGTGCCGCGTCGTCAAGTGTTTGCCGCTCCAAATCGGTAACCATCGAACGGATGGCTGCTCGAACCTCAGGTTTTAACTTAGCCAGAATTTTTTTGTAAAAGTCACCGACATTACCATTAGCTCTGGCCTCATCTTTTGACTCCCGCTCGATTTTTTCTGCGACCATATTCGGCTCGCTTGATCCAAACTGGGCCGCATATGCCTCCGGCCGAAGGGCACGCAACTTACTAAATAACTCTCCTGCATCCGGATAACCGAGGGTTCCCTCGATGTAGGTGATTGGAACCTCTGTGGCCTCGATGACTGTCTGAGTGGCAGCGATACATTCGGGGCCAATACCCTGTCCTTTTATAACAAGAATACGACTTACATTGTTGGCAGCAGTGCGACTCATGATCATCTCCAAAATAAAAGTTCGCAATTATCGCATGTAGATTGGCACTCGAAAATATCTTCCTTGAATCTTTTAAATCAATAGACACAAATCAGCAATCTCCAGTGGAGCTTAGTTTGCCTAGTAGCCACCAGAGGCTGATTTTTAGTCGGAGGTCAGAAGAGAGCTCAGGGTAAAATCTCACCAAGAGCTCTCTTCTGCCGATCAGGTGGGCAAACTAGGTAGGCACAAAGGGAGAGCTGCTAACTTGCGGCAAGAACTGCCGCAACTGGGGATTGTGTGGGCATATCTCTTGCGCTTACAAGGTGGACTTCTCCACCTGTAGCAAGAACTAATTCTCCAATATCATCTAGGACGTCATCTGTGGCACTTGGTAGTTCTTTTTGACCAAACTGCATCAGTGCTGATGATGGACTTGTATCGCTCCAAATATTTACGCCGCGACGGATCAAGAGAGATTTTATAATTCCCTCTTCTGCTGCCTTGGCAACTTGGCCCAGAGCATCTATAGCGCTGCCAAATCGTCGCAAATGCGTAAATTCAAAAATTCCTTTCAACGCCCGACTCACATCATGACCAGCCAAAGATTCCAGCGCCAATTGGTGTAAATAGTCCAATTCGTTGACGACAAAAAATTTGTCTGTGTTAATCGTGCGTATAAATGACGCTTTGAAGCGATTAGCAGCAATGAACGCCTTAATCATTTTTGCAGGCCCCATCAAAATTGCAGGGACTTCATCCAAATTAACATGTCGTCGTATGGATGACGCTGCTTGGCGATAAAATCTTGTCCCACCGCTTTTCTCCGCGCGGCGTCGCTCCATACTTAAAAGCCGACGTTTGACGGCGGAAACACCCTCGCTTGATGGCCAGACAGTTTCATCAGCTTTTCGCTCAAAAATTTTAGACTGATACATTCCAGCAATCGAGCCTGTGTGCAATGTAACGGCTGCGTCCTCGAGGCGGATCAAGGCATAGTTTGGCTTCACTTGAATCAGTCCAAACAGTGGTTTCAAATGGAAGCTATTTGCCACAATACACAAGTCTTCGTTAATCTCGGCTAATGGATAGTAACCTTCAATTGACGGACTCTTGAAATACGCTACACATTTCCACGGTTGAATAGAAACGTTACTGTTTGGTTTATTTATACAAAGGTCGGCCATAAGCTTACCCACGTCCACATCGGTAAATACCGACGCGATGTAAGGAAACATCGTGCGTGCTTGGACGATGGCGCTACCAAGCTGGTTTTCAATAGTTTCCCGGTCGTGGTCTCTTGAGCCAGCAAGGGGGATATATATTGATAAGCAAGGTTCGTGGCTTCCAACCATCGTTTTTAGATCACTTAACGTTAGACATTTCATTTTGGCCTCCCTCTAGATAATTCGTGTTTAGAGCACTCAGCACCAGCGACACTTAATACGTTACGTCAAATTGAGTGGTTTACTAAAATAGATAAATAAGAGATCATACATCGTTTTAAGCGATGTGTCTCGATTTGGCTAATTGCTTAATTAGTGCAGATTATAAATTGGGGACGCCCGACTGATTGGCGAGTGAATAAGCTACTGATCAATCAATATTCAATCAGTCGGGGTCCCCAATTTACCAATTTAAATTCCAGGTTTTGCGTAGGGACAATGACGGCAACCGCTGCTGCAACAGAAACCTCTTCTTAAAAGGTATTTAGCTGTAAAGACCATAAAGCCCGTCTCCGAGTCCATGTAGTAGTCTTCACCAGCGACCATGCCTTGGCTTACAAGCGGCGGCGGGCAAGACTTTTCCACGTATGGGGGGACTTTAGTTTCTTTGTTCAGTTTTTTATACATCAAGTCGCGTTACCGAACTAATCTAGGACCAGATTGCGCAAAATAAACAGATAGGCTTGTTATACGGCGAGATACAGGCATCGATCAATCTATGATTTAAAGCTCAAGCCTTCCTGTGAGAATCCTGTGCTAATTCAGATGGTTGTATTTTAAAACGGCTACAAATCCATCAAACTGGCTCGCTTTAATGTGCGACATCATTTCCCGAGTCCTGGCGGATCGCGTCCATCTAGTTATGCGCCTCGAAACCCTATGATCGGTTGATCTGGATCAGCAAGCGTGAACCAAATCAACCTTTTGTGGTTTACCCGCCTTGACCGGTACATTGCATCAGCATACGGCCGCCCACGTCACTGCCATGATGGCGCCGCATTTCATCGATCGCAGGTTCCGGATTGGTTGGTCTATATGCGTCATATCTATTGAGTGAGCGATATAATTGAAGTGACTTCATCGCCACCGACAACGGGCCATCGCGTGTGATCTTGTCCTGACTCTCCACATTGCCATAACTATCAAACGTAGTGACTAAGATTATTTTTCGCTGTAGGTAACTATGCTTGTAATGCGCGTGCCACCAGCAAAAATCCTCTCCGCACTTACTCATCGAATAAGTCACCAAGTCTCTGTTAAACGGTGGATCAATAAAGCAACTTGAAAGTGTCGTCTCTTCGATTCGCCCAGTCATTGAACTATCCTGATGGACCTCACCGACCACTGGTGCAGAAAGCTCAGCGCGCACGTTGTCGGCTGAATCTGCTCCAGAGTTCTCGGCCTGACCACAGCCGGCATTTAAAATCACACCACAAACCGCCAGTACTGCAAAACTCAAATGATTCGTTAAAAAATTCATGCTTGGTTCCCCCTAATAGATTGTGACTAGGATTTAGACTACAGAGGGTTTGCAATCATCGTGCCATGCAAATACTAAAAATGCTTTGGGCCTCGTGATGCCAAATTGGCTATGATGGTTTAATCTTGATACTAACTTGGGGACACCCGACTGATTGACTATTGAATCAGCAAATGATTACTTGCATAGACAATCAGTCAGGTGTCCAAATGGTACGTTATCGTTACTTCACAGCTTTAAAGTGTTTTGCAGCCGCTGTAACCGCGCGGCTGACATTTTTTGGTTGATCGTAAAAATCAAATTGGCTGACCTTGTCCAACCACACCTGATTCTTTTTGCCCGGCAATTCTTTGTAGAATGCCTTAGCTCCCTGCGGAATTGCTGCAGCATCAGAGTGAACGATAAGGGTAGGTTTTTTCAAATCCTTTGCAATCGCAATAGCATCAAACGTCAGCCATCCCGTCCATGAACCCGTATTAAACTTGTTATCCCAAGCCGGGATCATGCCTCGTTTGGTCTCAGTGTAATATGGAATGTTAAACATGATGGCCGATTTGTCTGTAGTACTTGCAGCTGTTACAACAACAGGGTTTTTTGCTGCTTCAATCAACTTTTGAACTCCCTCTTTTCCTCCATAAACTTGCTCGACAATTTGATTGTCGTGAAGCCAGGGCGCGACGAGCGCAATTGATTTTATAGCTGGAGTGTCCACGGCTGCTTTTGCCATGTAGCCACTGCTTGCGCAGATCCCCAAGCCATTCACGCTTGAAATCTCTGGGCGAGTGGACATGTAATTGGCAGCAGCTATGATGTCTTTTGTTTTTTCGGTAGGGGATTCCATGAATTGGGTTAGTTTTCCCTCTTTACTCTCGCCCCAGCCCCTGAAGTCAAAGGTCATGGCGGCATAGCCTTTTTTCGCTAACGTCTCGGCGTAGTTGGTTGGCATTTGCTCTTTCACAGTCATCCAGGCGCCTGTCACGACGACGCCAGGGATTTTGCGTCCGGCTTTATAGTTATCCGGGAGATAAAGTTGCCCAATGATTTTTTGGCCATCACTCGTGAACTCTACTTTCTGAATTTGTGCAGCTTGAGTCGCCGCGGCGATTGTCGCAGTAAATAGGCATGCTAAAATTTGCAGTTTCACTACCAGTTCTCCTTGCTTTTAAGTTTATTTATTTTGTCTGTAAGATAAGTTCGCGGACGGCAACAACGGCCTTCTTCGAAGGCTGAAGCTACCACCCAATAATAGAATCGCTGAAGGTGAGGCTTAGTTATTGGTTAAACTTGCTAGTTTTTTGTAAATTCTTGCTATTGTTAATGTCTAAATAATTTTGGGGACTTATGCTCGATTTTGGCGAAAGAATTAGACATGTGCGCTTGGTCAAAAAAACCACATCTTTGTGCAATATCTGACAACGGCAGGTCCGTTTCAGCGATGAATTTTTTGGCCTGTTCTATCCGGTAGATTAAAACGTACTGCATAGGACTTCGCCCAAGAGTCTTCTTAAATAGCCTAGAAAAATGATATTCACTCAGCCCAGCCACGCGCGCCAAATCACTGAGCTTGAGGCTAGAATCCAAATTGTCTTTTATAAAATCTAAGACCCTTTTGTATTGTTCAGAGCTAAAACCTTTTTGAAATTTAATCTGATCACTTTTTTTGAGTCCATATTTTTGAATCAGTTTGACCAAAAAAACACGAGCTAAAGATTCATACATAAGCTCAGAGCCAATTTCTTTTTGAGTCATGGTGTCTTTTAAGATGCTTGCAGCTTGCGTAATGTCTTGATCCAGGAATTGAGGTTGATCAAGTAACTGCGTCGAAGACAGCTGAATTCCTAATTCGCGTAAAGCGAAATCGCCAAATTTTTTGGGTTCAAGCGTTATGACGATCACTTTAGATTTCTGATGCCATCGCCAACCTGATTTAATTCCAGCAGGAGTGACGACAATTTCATCTCTATGGAATACAAATTTTCTATGTTCATGGCCGCGCCAATTTTCAACATCCGTGGGTTCATCTCGAAGATTAATCAAAATATGATGTTGATTGAATATTTCATGCGGCATCGAAGCAGGTTCGGCCTCAAAGTACTCGACCGTCATAAGCTCGCGAGCAGATTGCCTTCGAATCTGCGAACTATCAAAAAGGGGTTTTGACGGATAGATATCCTGATATCGGTTAGGCATCTGTACTTTCTACCCACCTGATTGACTATTGAATCAGCAAATTAATACGCTGCCTAAGATCATCAAAAACTGATCTTTACATCATCTCCACAACCACGGCACTAGCCTCGCCACCACCAATACACAGAGTGGCAAGTCCACGCTTTTTGTTCTTCTCACGAAGAGCTGTGAGAAGTGTCACGAGAACGCGCGCGCCACTGGCTCCGATCGGATGGCCTAGGGCAACGGCTCCGCCGTAGACGTTAACTTTCTCGCTCGGAAGTTTTAGATCATGGATCGCTGCCATGGTAACGACTGCGAAAGCTTCGTTGATTTCATACAGATCGATGTCGTTTGTGGTGAGTTTTGCTTTTTGCAGAACTTTTTCGATGCACTTCACTGGTGCGGTTGTAAACCATGTGGGTTCCTGCGCGTGAGATACTTGGGCGACGATCTTAGCGATGGGCTTTAGGCCTTCTTTTTTGGCCGTTTCAAGATCAGTCAGCATAAGTAGTGCGGCGCCGTCATTGATCGAGCTAGCATTGGCTGCCGTGATGGTGCCTGCTTTGTCAAACGCGGGGCGAAGATCACGGATCTTTGCGAGATCTGCTGCAAATGGCTCTTCGTCTTGCGTAACAGTAACCGTGCCCTTACGGCTAGCGATCTCGACGGGGACGATTTCTTTTTCGAATGTTTTGTTTTCGATTGCGGCGCGAGCTTTCTTATAACTTTCCATCGCAAATTCATCTTGAGCTTCGCGGCTAAAGCCGTACTTCTTGGCACACTCTTCGCCGCAGTTACCCATGGCGACGTTGCCGTATGGATCCCACAAGCCATCAAACTGCATGTGATCTTTTAGCTCTACACTTCCAAATTTAAATCCAGATCTTGAGTTTGGCAAAAGGTGCGGAGCCATGGTCATGTTTTCTTGGCCGCCTGCGAGAACAATCTTGGCATCACCAGCCTTGATAGCTTGATCGGCGAGCATGACTGTCTTCAGTCCTGATCCGCACACGCGGTTAATGGTTGTCGCGCAAACAGATTTCGGTAAGCCGCCGTAGATCGCAGTTTGGCGAGCAGGTGCCTGGCCAACTCCTGCCGTTAGAACTTGGCCCATAATGATCTCATCGATTTTTTCCGGTGAGAGACCTGTTTTCTTCAAAGCGTCTTTGACCAGAGTGGCTCCAAGTTGCGGTGCAGGCGTTGATGCAAACGCGCCGCTCATTTTGCCGATAGCAGTGCGGCCGGCGTAAACGATAACTGTCGGATTTGTGGAAGAATTTGTGCTCATCATCGACTCCTATTTGGGCCTTTTTGAAGGCTATAAATTAACCATAGCCAGCCGGGTCATGTCTAGGTTATGCTGTGCTAACGCTCGAGATTTAGGGCGTTCCCTGTATAAATTGTTTGCGACCCACGGCGAGGAGAAACTCATGACGTCTAGGTCCAAGTGTGTCCTGAAACTATCCAACGGGATGGAGTTTTCGGGTGAGCTCATTGGTGCGCCTTTAGAGGCTTCTGGTGAGCTCGTTTTTACAACGGGAATGGTCGGATACAGTGAAGCACTGACGGATCCATCCTACTTTGGACAGATCCTTCTTTTCACGTATCCCTTGATTGGCAACTACGGAATTCCGCCGCTACCAAGTATAAAAGAACTTGAGACGTCGGCTGGCTTTGAGAGTGAGAAAGTTCACGCGTCGGCTGTGATTGTCTCAGAAGATAGCGCCGATGCTTTCCACTGGTCTAGTCGTCAGACCCTTGATGAGTGGCTTAAAGACCAGAAGGTGCCAGGTATAACAGGCGTTGATACACGCCAGCTTGTGCATCTCATTCGTGAGGAGAAAAAACTATTTGGGCGCGTGGTCCCAGATAACGCCTCCGGCGTTCGAGCGTTTTCTTCTAAATTACCGTCGGTTGATCCGGCGGTTTTTTTTGATCCATCAGCTCACGAAGTCGTGCGCGCTGTATCTTGTGAAAAGCCCTACATCATCGGTAAAGGCAAAAAACGCGTCGCTGTGGTCGACACGGGCGTGAAGTGGAATATCTTAAGGCAACTTGCCAGTCACGGCGTAGAAGTTGAAGTGTTGCCTTGGGATCATGACCTCACGAAAGTGGACTGCTCAGGATGGTTGCTCTCTAATGGCCCAGGAGATCCCGTCAAGACAGGTGATCTTAAATCACGGGTGAGTCATCTTTTAAGTGGTGATAGACCTATTCTTGGAATTTGTTTAGGTCATCAGCTCCTAGCTCTTGCCGCTGGCGCTACCACATCTCGCATGCCCTACGGACACCGATCACACAATCAGCCCGTACAACTTGTCGGAACGCGCAAAGGTTTCGTCACCAGCCAAAATCACGGGTTCATGGTAGACGAGTCCACGTTGCCAAAAGATTGGGAGGCGTGGTTTGTGAATGCCAACGATCAAACCATTGAAGGTATCAAACACAAAACTAAACCATTTAAGAGTGTGCAGTTTCACCCCGAAGCCGCAGGTGGCCCCAGGGACACAGGCTGGATCATCGAACAATTTGTGAAGGAGCTATGAGTTATGCCAAAAAACCAAGCGCTTCAAAATCTAGGTCGTAAACCAAAAATTGTTCTTCTTGGATCCGGAGGCCTGACAATCGGCCAAGCAGGCGAGTTTGATTATTCGGGCACGCAAGCGGTCAAAAGCCTTCTAGACTGCGGCAACGACGTCATTGTGATTAATCCCAACATCGCAACCGTACAAACCAATCCCCAGCCAGGAGTTAAGGTCTATCTTTATCCCGTTGAGCCAAATTGGGTGGAGAAAGTTTTTGAAATCGAAAAACCAGACGCCATCGTCGCAGGCTTTGGTGGCCAGACAGCTCTGAATTGCCTCATTGCACTTTCTGATAACGGGGCTCTTAAACGTCATAATGTCTTAAATCTCGGAACTCCCGTCGAGACACTTAAAATGACGGAAGACCGGGACTTGTTTGCAAAGAAAATGCAGTCCATTGGAATGCCGATTCCTAAAAGCTTTGCCTGCGAGACCGAAGAACAGGCTACTAAGGCGGCTAGTGATATTGGCTATCCTGTGATTGTCAGGGCAGCCTTTGCCTGCGGAGGGCTAGGCAGTGGATTTGCGAATAACGAAAAAGAGCTTATGGCTCTCGTAAGACCAGCTCTCGCGTCCTCTCCACAAGTACTAGTGGAAAGATCTCTCAGGGGCTGGAAGGAAGTTGAATACGAAGTGATGCGTGACTCTCAAGGTAACACCATCACCATCTGTAATATGGAAAACTTTGATCCGCTTGGGATCCACACGGGAGATAGCATCGTGGTGTGCCCTAGTCAGTCTTTATCTGACGAGGAGTACCAGATGCTTCGAAACGCAGCGATCAAGATTATTGATAGCTGCGGAGTGGTCGGCGAGTGTAACGTTCAGTATGCCCTAAACCCTGAGAATCTTGAGTTTGTCGTCATTGAAGTGAACGCGAGGCTTTCGAGATCATCGGCTCTTGCAAGTAAGGCTTCTGGTTATCCGATTGCTTACATTGCTGCGCAAGTCGTGCAAGGTTTTGATCTGCTAGAAATTCAAAACCCCGTCACAGGGAAAACGTGCGCCTACTTTGAGCCAGCCCTTGATTACATCACAATCAAAGTCCCGCGGTGGGATCTTGGAAAATTCAAAGGTGCTTCAAGACGCCTAGGATCCACCATGAAGTCGGTCGGTGAAATCATGGCTATCGGCCGAAGTTTCCCGGAAGCCATCCAAAAGGCAGTCCGGATGGTAACCGAAAATGACACGGGCCTTGCAGCGTTTGCTAGGGGAAGCGTCACTGATGAAGAGCTTGAGACCACTTTGTCAGAGCCGACAGATATGCGTTTTTACGCAGTCATTTCTGCTCTTAGATCTGGCTGGGATTTTGAGCGCATTCACGAACTCACTCATATCGATAAGTGGTTTTTATCCAAGCTTCAAGAAGTTATCAAAGCAGAGACGGCCATTAAGGCGCTATTCTCGCAAAAAGATCAAACATCCGTCACGGCAGATCAGTGGCGAGCTTGGAAAAAACTCGGCTTATCTGATGATCAGCTAGGTCGCTACCTACTTGAGGCAAAAAACCAAAAAACAGATCAGGCGTCTGTCTCCCGAGAGTCAGCGAAAATTCGTCAGGCCCGAAAATCCCATAACGTTTTGCCAGTAGTTAAGAAAATTGACACTACGGCTGGTGAGTACCCAGCAAAAAGTAATTATCTCTACATGACTTACCACGGTGATACGTCTGACCCAGGGCTAGTGCAGATGATGCAAAGCCGTAGAACGGCACTTGTGCTAGGAAGTGGAAGCTACCGAGTCGGTACCTCTGTAGAGTTTGACTGGTGTGCAGTCTCAGCAAGTCGAAAACTTCAGGAAGAATCTTGGCGCAGTGTTATCTTAAACTGTAACCCTGAGACAGTTTCTACGGATTATAACAGCTCTGATAGTCTTTACTTTGACGAGATGACTCTGGAAAGAGTCCTTGATATCTGTGAGTTTGAAAAAATTGACGGAGTCATCACATCTATGGGAGGGCAGCTTCCCAACCGCCTCGCGCTTCCGCTAGCGCGCCACGGTGTCAGACTTCTTGGCCATGATGCGAAGACTATTGATACGGCAGAAGATCGCAGCAAATTCTCTGCACTCCTTGATGAGCTTGGGATTGATCAGCCCCGCTGGGTGGCAGCTCGAAGTCGCCAAGAAATAGATGAATTTGTATCCAAAGTAGAGTTTCCGGTACTCGTGCGCCCGTCATACGTCCTAAGTGGAGCGGCGATGAATGTGGCATACGACCGTGTATCACTTGATCAGTATTTGTCGATGGCTGAAACGGCCAGTCCTGATTATCCAGTTGTCTTGAGTGAATTCTTGCTGGGTGCCAGAGAAATCGAACTAGACGGGATTGCTCAAAATGGTGAGATCCTGACGGCTATTGTGAGTGAACATATTGAAAATGCAGGCGTCCACTCGGGAGATGCCACATTAGTTGTGCCGGCCCAGAAGCTCTACGTCGAGACAGTCAGGAGAATCCGCGGCGCAGGTCACGCGATTGCAAAAGGACTCAAACTTAATGGGCCGTTCAACATCCAATTTCTTGCAAGGTCTAATCACATCCAAGTGATTGAATGTAACGCCAGAGCAGCAAGGTCATTCCCATTTGTATCAAAAGTCGTAGGTCTTAACCTCGCTGATGCCGCAACCAGTGTCATGATTGGCAAAACTCCAAGACTTGCGCGCATCAATGAAGATGACCTTCCACATGTGGGGGTTAAGGCCGCGCTCTTTAGTTTCACAAGACTTTCCGGAGTGGATCCAGTGCTAGGAGTGGAGATGTCATCCACAGGTGAAGTGGGCTGCATCGCAGAAGATTTTGAGTCGGCATATATGCTTGCTATGGAATCATCTAAAGTCTTTAGACCCAAAAAGGGTATTCTTGTCAGCGCAGGCCCAGAACACGAGAAAATGAAGTTTTTGCCGTGGGCCAAAAAGCTCACGGAGCTTGGTCTAAAGCTCTATGCCACTGACGGTACGGCAAAGTTTCTTACAGATCACGCAGTCCCAGTCACAGAAGTAGCTTGGCCGGGCGAAAACCGGAAAGGCTTTGAAGACCCGGTAGAACTCATTCGCCGCAAAGACGTCGACCTTGTGGTGAATATTCCAAAGAATTTGCAGCGGGACGAACTCACCAGAGGCAGTACCATTCGACAGGCAGCCACTGCGTTCGGCTGCTCAATCGTAACCAACATGGAAAAGATGATCGCCTACTCGGCGGCTATGACCTACTACCCGGATTTTTCAAAGACTCACAAGCCAGTGGTGTTGCCGGGGTATAGGTGAGACGCGGAGTGGATTGAATTCTTACAGAATTTTTATTGTCTTCGATTATTCTCAATGCTGAAATAAATAAACAAGCCAATGTCCAGATATTGCGCCGACTGTCTTCATGACAGATAATCGATGAACAAATTTTTTATTTTCATAACTTTAATGGGCGGGGGTTATCCGTGAAGATAAGAATCCTTATGATTTTGTTGTCGTTCTCAGCAGCAACAAATCGCGTCGATGCGTTTGATTTCAAAAAAGAGCTCAAAAAAGCTTACGAAAATGAACGCAAGAAACTTGAAGAACAACAGAAAAAAGAACAGGAGAAGAAATCAGAAGGTCCTGCCCCAGCCCCTGCTGCAGCCCCAGCACCTACTGCAGCCCCAGCCCCTACTGCAGCCCCAGCCCCAGCACCTGCTGTAGCCCCAGCCCCAGCACCTGCTGTAGCCCCAGCCGGGCCAGATCTCTCCAAAATGAAAACGCCAGAGCGTATTCGCCACGCGTGGAAGACAGTTCCTGATGCTCGAGATGCCTGCAGTAGCTGGAAGGACTATCCGTTTCCCAAAAAACTTGATGATGCCGATGGGCAAGGTATTGCTTGCCGCGTGTTGGGCCTTATTAGTAGAAAAGAACTGGAAAAAATCTCAGGCATACCGGTGGAAATAAAAAACGGAGAGATGGACGCCGACGGTAAGCCAGCTATAAAGAATTTCACTCACTATAATAAAAAGTTTTTTGAATGGGCGGTTAAGAATGCAGTGCCTGCTGCTTCAGATCGTGCATTCAAGAAGGTCACAGCACAATTTTACGCCGATTATTTTTCTACTTCTGCGGAGTCATTTCTGCGCGCCATTTATGCTCTCGAGTCACAACCCAAAAAATTTGCCGAGATGAGGCAAAAGTATGTTGCGGATATGAATGCTCCGGGTGGCATCGTTGGTATTGAGAACTATCTTGCTAGCTTAACAAGTGTCATGCCGGAGGGGTCTGGACATTCATTAACGCTGGGTTTTTGGCTCCGTCGCTCTATTGACGGGTCAGCCCCGGCCTTGAAATCTGGTCTCGAGACGTTGGTGAAGACTTACACCCCAGAAAGATTGGCTGGCCTGAAGCGAAAGTCCAAATGAGTTAATTGGGGTGTTAATTGGGGACACTCGACTGATTGAGTATTGATTCATCAGAGTTCCATTGAATAAACTAAGGCTAGTAAACGTGACCTATCTGCGGATGTTTATTTTCGTAATCGCATTCTTTGCATTTCCACTCTTAGCAGTGCCAAGCGCGTCGATCATCTCGCCTCGACCGAATGGTTGGGTCGTAGACCTCTCCGGTAGACTTAAGCCTGAGACGGTCACTACGATCAACCAAGTTGCTGAGGCTAACTATCGAAAACGTAGAGCCGAGATGGCAGTGGTCGTGATTGGTTCGACCGACGGCATAGATGCACGTCAGTACACCGTCGAGCTATTTAATCGTTGGGGTGTCGGTAATCGTAAACGTAATGATGGTGTGCTGATTCTCGCGGCAATCGAAGACCGCGCTGTCGAGATCGTCGTTGGCGATGGATTTCCCGCTGACATTGAAAGGCGTACAGATCTCATTATGAAAAACTTTATAGTCCCGAGTTTCCAGGTGGGTGACATCGATGGAGCTTTGCTCGAAGGCGCCCAGGAAGCGACTCGCACGCTATGGGAAAAACGCACAGTGGCCGAGAGGGTTCGCGATAACGGTTACATTTTGCTCATTTTGGTCACGTTTGCGCCGGCTCTGATATGGATTCTCTCGGGAGTTCTGGTTCGTAGCTACTTTCGATACCGCCCGCGCAAGTGTCAAAAGTGCAATGCCCAGATGAAGCTCGTTAACGAGCTAACTGACGACAAGTTACTGAATAAGGTGGAGCGTCTCGAGGAGAAGCTGGGTAGTGTAGACTACGATATCTGGGCCTGTCCGGTTTGTTATGCGACGCTAAAGAATGCTAACCGGGCCGTTTTAACTGAATACACTACCTGCATGAAGTGCAAGGCGTGCACCCTAGACTCAGATGTAACGACCCTCCGACGTGCGACGACCTACTCGTCCGGCCTGGAGCGCGTAGACTACAAGTGTAAGCACTGTGGTCATCGCCACACAGAGAATCGTAAGATCCCGCGTATCCGTAGGTCGTCGTCCTCCTCGTCGTCATCTGGATCGGGATCGGGATTCGGCGGCGGCAGTTCATCCGGTCGAGGTTCTAGCGGTCGTTGGTAATCGGGTTTAATCTGGGGACACCCGACTGATTGAGTATTGATTCATCAGTATTCCATCGTAAAACAAACCTATCCAGCTGACGTTGAGGTAGAATGAGTGGTTAATCAAAACTCAATCAGGTGGCTGGCCCAAATTTTGTGTGACCGAAGGCTTTAAGTAAGCCAGGGGACGCGCTGATAAGTCTATGTAAGTGCGCAGACATGTCCGGTAAGTATTGAGATTGTTATTATGTTATCTTGAGCAGTTTTCATGCGGGAGATATCTGAAGGTGTCTTGAAGTTTTTATTAAATCAATAATTACGGTCGTTTGTAATTAAACGGAAATGGCATTTTTTGCGTTTTTTCCGAGGCCTAATATAGACCGATGTTTAGGGTCGTCATCGGGATTTTGTCATGCTCTTAACAGTGATATAATCATCCCGAGTCGATAGTGTGCTCCACATTTTTGTTGAGGGGTGAAGTTATTTTTTCAATTCCTGTTAGATGTGGCATGGTTTTCCTGACAGCGGTTACTATTTTTGCTTCCTGCGGAAACAAGACCGATGCGCAGACAAGTCCTCTCGAATTCGATGGGCTTTGGTCCATTTCAGAATGTTCGGAAAAAGAGGCCTCTAGATGGAGCACTCGGATTCTCACGCTGACTTCGGGTTTAGCAAGTTTTAAGACGATAGAATATGACGATGATTGTAAAGTTGAGCAGCAGATTATAGAGGCAGTAGGCACCGCAACGACCGGAAATCTGGTTGATAATCCACCTGCGGCGCGAGAGTACGTGATCCAGATCAATAAACTTATTTATAATTTAAAAATGGATCGGCTAGTCGACAAGTTTAATTCGCCAGGGGCTGGACCACCAATATGTGGTGGCGGTTTTGTAAAAAACACTCCCAAAGAGCTAACTGCAGCTGATTGCGCGAACTCATTATTGTTTAGGGACTCCTTTAAAGGCGTGTTCAATATTTATAAACTTGAGACAAATTCTCTCTATTTGGGTAATTGTTCTGCCTCTGGTTCTGATCAGGATTGTTCCGAGCCAGCAAAGCGTCCTAAAAGCATGGCGTCAAAGCCCTTAACTCGGATCTAAAAGTTCTGGTGAGATTTTTTGAATCCGGAATCCGGTGGGAATCCGGGACACCCGACTGATTGAGTATTGATTCATCAGTGCTCCATGGAATAAACAAGCCTATCCAGCTGTCGATGAGGTAGACTGATATCTTGTCTGGGGATATCGTGTAGACAAGATTCCAGCAAGGCTTTGAATTTTTCATCGTTTGACCCTGGCGTTCATATGTTTTGCAGATAGAAACTGAAGGCCAAGATTAAAGGTAGGTGACTATGGCAAGTATTTTTCCATTGATTGTGTCAGCTAATATCGCATGGTCCATGTCGGGGCTCGAAGGACTAAAGTGTGGAAAAGACGGCCCTCAAACTTATGCCATGGGCAACTCGACAGCTCATTTCACTTGTAAAAATGGTCTTCGTGAAGGTCCTTTTAAAGTGACAGCAAAGTCCGGTGTTGTGACCCAAAAGGGCCAATTCGTAAAGGGTCAGCTACACGGCAAGGTTGTTCAAAGTGATGACAGAGGCCCTAATGTAGAGCTTGAATACGTGAATGGTCGACTCAGTGGTACGACGTCTGTTTACCAGGTGATGATTGACAAGTTTGTGAGTGATAAAATTAAGCTTAAAGACGGCATCCGTGAGGGTTTAACGGTCAAATACTATGGGCCAAATCAACTCGTCTCAGAGCGAATGTTTAAGGCTGGTGTGTTTGAAGGACTCTCAAAGTCTTATGACAATCCGCGTCGGGACAAGCCGTCGGTATTGGTGGGCAAGTCACTATGGAAAAATGGTCGATTAGACGGTCTTTCCCAAAGCTTTGACCCGGCAACTGGAAAACTAAAAGACAGCAAGACCTATAAGGAGGGCAAACCTCTAGATCCTGCCGGCAAAATCAAGACCATCGGTGTAGCTCTTGATTCCCGAGTTTCCGTAGCCGCTTGGAAGGAGCCAAATTCTGAAGGCCGAGATCGATTCAGCAAGCTTGCCGAGATCATCAAATGTAAAACTGAGGGGCGAAGTTCAGAGCTTTTAAATCCAGATATGACGGTTGTTTTTTTTGGTTGTAAGAACGGGAATTTGGACGGACCGATCGCGATGGTTGGCGCATGGTACTCACGCGACATGTTTGGGCGAGTTGAGCTTCTCGCAAATTTCACGAAGGGAAAATTATCAGGCCAGGCCTACCGCTACGATTACGTAGGACTTCAGGAAGAGTTATCTTTCAAAGATGGCCTTCGGCATGGACCATCCAGGTACTATTTTAATGGAAACCAGATTTATGAGCTGGAATTTACTAACGGAGTTCAAGGAACTCAGATTACATTTTTTGACGAACAGCAAGAGTCTAGCTTTAAAGGTTGGCAGGAGCGGACTCTCTCATACCAGTTACGTCAGGCGGCCATGAAGACTGCCGTATGTGATCAAGCCGATAAGCCTTGGGATGAGAGCCTATGTCTTGAGCGTCTCCAGAAAGGCACTGCTAGCCAGGCCAGAGCGATATCTGAGATCGGATGTAATCAAAAAAATGCCAGAGCCTGCATGTATCTTGGATTTTACACCAACGATCCAGAAGCCAAAAAGCGTCGCTGGGAGGAGGGTTGTCGCTACTCGGCAGCGCAATGTCACGAATTTATAAATTTATTTATGTACTCGATGCGCTATGACTACATGATGGAGATAGCCACGTTGGCTTGCAATAATGGGCTCCAGAAGGCATGTGATGATCGAAAGCGTATAGAGCCCGAGCTTTTAAAGCAAAATGAACTTAAGAGAATGGCGCTAGAAGGTGTTCCCAAATTTGAGCCAAAAATCAGGGCTATTCGCGAAGCCAACGCCCAAAAAGCCATTGATTATAAGTTGGGCTCGGATGTGTCATTTGAGCAAATGGAAAAAATAATTCTCAATGAAAAACCCGTTAACCGCAGAGTCACTGTGCCGATAACCCGTTGTGGGAGTTTAAGTCCAGTTGAAAATGATGAGTTTGGCTATGCAATTGATTGCAGTGGCGGGCACCGCCGTGTTTGGTATCGCATTGTAGTTGACCGCGCATTGGCGGAGACTTTGCCCAAGAAGTTTGGAGTAGAGCTTGAGAAACCAGTTTTTTTGACAGGCACTGTCATTAAGCTGCAATCGACTGGTGTCTTGGATGTGATGGTCATCGTTCCCGATAGTTCTGAGTTTTAGAATGGTCGACTATGCGTAGCTTATTTTTAATTTTCGGCCTGGTGTTGTCGGCGTCTGCAGCTGCATCTTCTGATCAACTTGAGCCGCCTAAGAATCCCTATCTTGCCGATTCACCTTGGCCTATGACACACCGCAACCCGTATTGTCAAGCGTCGACGCCTTGGCCCGGTCCTCGTGCAGAAGATTTTAATGATCAGTTGGCAAATGCGTTTCTTGCGTCCGCTGAGGCTGTGGCTATCACTCTCAATCTTTCTCCAAGGAATCTGGATGGTGATTACAGCATCTGGGGTAGTGCCCGAAAATCCCTATTTAAATTGGACGCAAACAATGGTCGGTGGTCGAACACCCAAAGCATTCGCAAACCAAGAGCTTCAAAGAAAGCCATTTCAGGCGCGTATACGCTGTTAGATCGTGATGGTAGGTTTTTTGTTCCGAGTGGGCGGACGATTCTGGTTTACACAGAATCAACGCCTGGTCGACCACAGTCCAGAATCCATAGACTACGTGATATTGGGCTACCACATGAACTTTTACAATCAGACGACGAAATGATTGTTGGTATTAACTTGACCTATGACGGCTATTTGGTTGTTGTAACAAATCACGCGTTACTAGCTGTGTTCTCGCGAGACGGGAAGCTTAAATCCTCAATTAGACTTGCGCGTGATGAGCAGGTGTCTAATTCAATTGCGCTCGATGAAGACGGTGGAATCTATGTCGTCACGCACAAGAAAATCTACCGGGTGGATTGGGGTAGAGGGGATCTTGCAATTAAATGGATGTCGGAATATCCCAGTAGTGAGCAGGTGCTCCCAGGGCGGCTTGGTCTTGGTTCAGGAACAACACCAACTTTGATGGGTTTTGGGCCTCAAGATAAGCTTGTCGTAATAGCGGATGGTCAAAAAGCTATGAACATTATCGCTTTCTGGCGGGATCAAATTCCGGAAAATTGGCAAAGCCCTAGTGGATTCTCTCGGAGGGTGGCCGGTGTAACGCCCATAACCTTCGGAAAGCCAGGCGTGAATCGCGCAATCACAGAGCAGTCATTACTAGTTAGCGGCTACGATGCGGTGGCAGTCAACAACGACTACGGTGACATTCCGTCAGATGAGAGATCAAATTTTTGGACCATACTGTATTCCAATCGCAAAGAGTACGCCCCCTACGGCATCGAAAAATTCAGGTGGAGTACTAAAGATCGTAAAATTATTTCAGTCTGGGCCAATCCTGAACTGAGCGTGCCAAATGGTGTGCCGGCCATGAGTTCTGCGACCGGTCTGATTTATTATGTGGGACAGCACCAAGAGCGTTGGACTGTTGAGGCAGTCGATTGGGAGACTGGAGCTCTAAAATTTCGTCATCTTCTGACAGATGAGATCAAGTTCAATAGTTTCTATGCAGGCATGGAAATCGGTTACTCTTCGGATTTAATGACGGGAGTCATAGGCGGTGCTTTGCGAATCACGGTCCGGCCAGATTAACCGTCCTTTGGGGTTTTGGGGTTGACCTGCACATTGCGGCGCACACTGTCGTAGGGATCTTTTGATAGCTGATCTAGCACGTTACTTGGCGTCTCTGGGTTCAGTGCCACGGCCATGCGAACGTCAATAAAAGAATCCTTGGCAAGGTTAACTAAGACGTCTGAGGGCGTATTTGGGTGACTTGCGACAGCGAGGCGTGATGCAGGCTCTTTGTCAACGGCAAGCTTTTGTAGAATCTCTTTCGTGATTTTTGGATTTCCGGCAAGGGAGATTCGAACTTTTTTACGTGTATCGTCCGCCAACAGGCTTAAGGCGTCTATCGGTGTGCTAGGATTTGAAGCAACATGAATCCGAACGATTTCATCATCATTTTTGGATAACTGAATAAGAATATCCTGCGGCGTCATGGGGTTTTTAGCTAGTGCTCGATCAACTTTATAGTTTTGCAGGCCCGCTAAGGATGCAAGTAAGGTCTGAGGTGCAGAAGGATTTTCTGGTACCAGAATTACTACATCTAGATCACTGTCTTTTGAGAGTACCTCTAGAGTTTCCGGAGACGTTTTATTATTTTTAGCAACGGCCTGCCGTATCTTTATGGCTTGATCAGTGCTTAGCGTATTCAAAATTGATGTCGGTGTATTAGGATTTTCGGCAACTGCAAGTCGCACGTCTTCTTCACTAGAACTCGCCAAATGCTCGAGAGCATGACTTGGGGTGTGAGAGCACAGACCCACCCACCAGCGCACATTTGAGTCAGGGTCTTTCGATAATAGCTCTAGTATCTGAGCGGGTGGTTTTTGTTGTGCCACCGCTGCGCGAGTATGAGAATTTGATGACGCAGCTAATCTGGGCAACATTTCGTCTCGAAAGTTCGGATTTTTGAAAGCTCTATCTCGTACAAGTTGGCTTGTGTCGTTAGCAAGTATTTCAATAACACTCTCATTTGCCTTTGGATTCTCTGCTACAGATGCTCGAACCAGATCTAGTTTATCTACAGCCAAGTTAGTTAGCGTCCCTGATGATGTATTTTGATTACCAGCCACGCCAGCTCTGGGACTATAGTGCCCGTAGCCTTCGCCGGGGTCGTCATATCCATCGTAAGGGTCTTTTGCTAGTAGGTCGAGTGTAGCGGGCGGAGTAATGGGGTTGTTTGCAACCGCATAGCGCACTTGTGAATCCGAGTCTTTTGCAAGTAATTCTAATATTTCAGTAGATAAATTCTGATTCGTTGCAGCACTTTTACGCACGCTTGCCACTTTGTCTTTTGAAAGTTTTATGAGTGTAGCCTCAGGAGTCTTCGCGTGAGCCGCTACGGCTTCTCTGGGCAGCTCTGAGTCGTCGTCAGCTAATTTAGGTAGGTACTCTGCAGGTAAATTGATATTTTGTGCGGCAGCTGCGCGGACTATCGGATCCACATGCTGCACGAATATAATAAGCGTCTCAGCAGGGGTAAGTGGATTGGCTGCAACCTTGCTTACCACCTCAGGGTTTTCGTCTTTAGCCAGAGCTTGAAGGACGTTTATGGGAGTTCTCGGATTTTCGACTAACTTTGATCTGACTTCCCACGACTTGTCTGCGGCCAGTTTAACCAGAATTTCTGCTGGCGTTCTCGGATTACGCGCGATCGCCATTTTGACGCGGTAGTCTTTGTTTTTTGCCAGCTGAACAAGGGTGTCCACAGGTGTATTGTGATTAGCCGCTTCAAATATTTGGTCCATATTCTAATTAATTCCCGTCTATGTCTTGGTTCAGCGTGTAGGTGTGACAATTTTATTAGATTACGATTATTTTAATTATATCTCAAAGCATCGTTAATTGGCTCATAGGTAAATCCACACAACTAGGGTTTGGCAACAGTCGCCCTTGTCGGAGCTCATAAAAATGAAGTCGAAGGTGAGAGAGTAACCTAGTTGATGTTTAAAATCAAAAAGTCGCAAAAACAGACAAATAGACGGCAAATTGATTTTCTAAAAATTGATCGCATCCGACTCGCTAATTTTATAGAATCTTGTACTCGCGATTTTGAGGATACCAGATGGATTTCCTTACGGATTTTTTGTAGTTAATGCCGTGACGTACCGAACTGACCTAGAGAGCTTTGAATGGATATGACCGCTTTTCAGATATGGACACTCGGCATGCGTGCTTCCGCTTATATTATGGTCATTTTCCTGCTGCTGCTGATTTGGATTCAATCACCCAAAAAAAATGTGAAATATGCTTTTTTATTTGTGTCTATCTGCTTAGCTGGCTACTTATTTCTCTATATCGCGCCAAGATCGATTTTTTCTTTGCTATATGTATTAAATTTGCTTCTACCGACGTCGTTATCGCTGCTCGTATGTAGTGTTTTTGGCGATCGACTTCATCGTAAGATTCATTTTTCTGCGGCGGCTATTATCATATCGCTTGGAGTCATCTACGTTATGTCAGATCCTCCGCGGCAATTTTTAAGAGTCTTAGCATTTGTGGCAAATCTTGGTTTGTGCCTTTTTGCTTTTCGAAATGCTTTTTTGAATTTTAAAGATGATCTTAACGAAATTAGAAAACGCTTGCGACTCAACGTTGGACTAGCTGGGGTATCTTATGTGGTGGTGGCTGCATTGCTTAGCCTTGTTCTCCCTTGGGAGGATTCGTCACGTGATATGCTTCTACTAATAGAGGGCGCCGTGCTATTGGTGGCGATGCTGGGATTAAATTTGATTTCGATAAACTCAGCGTTCCGAGGCCCGGCATTTGTCATTGAGCTAAATGCCCGTCCGCATCAATCCCCTGATAATACGCCAGCGGCGCAACCAGCGGATACAGTCCAAAGTCAGGATGAATTGAAAATTCTTCAGTTCATGGAGTCACAAAAGCCTTATTTGGAGGTACGGCTGACTTTAGAGTCCCTGGCTGGTGCGGTGGGTATTCCTCAACATCGCGTGCGTAACACCTTGAACCGTCGTTTGGGGCACGAAAACTTCAATGATTTCGTGAATCGTTACCGAGTTGAGCATGCCGCTAGGCTATTTGCCACCCCTGGGATGGAGAATGAGAAGGTTTTTGCCATCGCCCTTCAAAGCGGTTTTTCTTCACTAGCTCCGTTTAATCGTGCTTTTAAGAAGAGGTTTGGGGTACCCCCGTCGGACTATAGATCCTCCATCAGGACAGAGGCCGAGCCAGTGCCCCGTTAATTCGACGGCCTAACCTCAAAAAGCTGCAATCTCCTCTATAGAGTCACCACCTGAGATTTCAGGGGTTTATCAAAGTTTCCTCTTATTGAATCCTAGAATCACTCCTCAAAACCTGAAGAGACGCCCTCTTTTCAGGATTCGATAGCTCACGAAGTCCTTGGTTTCCGATACGAGCCCTATAACTTGGCGCCTCGACACAGAAACCTCGGAAGGAGAATCTCATGGATACAACGAAAGATATAACCCCCGTTTTCGCGGCCACCGTCCTACATGTTGTCATTATATATTTAGCGGTTTTAACCGCCGGATGCGCCCCAGATAGCTCCTTTAAGGGTTCGGGGGAGGTGGCATCCAACAAAACCCTGTCCCAGCCCCAGCCCTCGACTGGCATGACACCCCCATCGGATGACCAAACGGTTACCAATGACCTGAATCCACAAGATGAGGTCACGCTAAAATCGTGCCAGGTTAAACTACCCTCCTTGCTGCAAGGCATAAAAGTTGTCGAAGTCCAGGAAATCGCAAGCACTATCTCTAACATACAGAGCTTTGTTGATACCTATAGTGGTGATGAGAAGCGGGTTTTGATCATTAACGTAAAATCGGGTATCTCAAACCAAATCAGTATGCAGTTGGGTAACCGCAATACGATCTACTGCCTCAACATTAGTTCCCAAATAGTTAATAAAATAGACATCGGAATTATTCGTGGCGCTCGCTTAATCGAGGCAAGGCAAAACTCAATCATGAATAGCATTAGGACACATCAAATCTAAGATGTTATCGATAGACTAAAATTAAACAAAATAACGAGACGGAGGAATTATGCAAAGTTGGATAACACTTTTGATGGTCATCGTGGTTACAAGTTGTTCTAACGACGCTGCTCCAGATCTTCCTTCGCAAGCGTCGGGCAAGTGTAAAAAAAGAAACGCCAGCTTGGGTATTGTGAATGGCGAAGTCTCAGATGATCCTGGTGTCAAAAAACTTTTAATCTATAACAAAAAAGGTGAATTTATTGATAGGTGTACCGGTGTCTTTATATCATCGTCGAACTTGTTAACGGCAGCTCATTGTGTGCTGCATCCCGGCTTGGGTGGTGCGGCTGGTAAAGTAGTGTTAGAAGATACAAACGAGTCAAGTGAGGAGATGATTCCGCACGATCAATACACCTTGCCGAAAGGTTTTATAGGACTTTTGCAAAATGGTTTGGATGTGGCAAAAGCTTCCAACTCGCAGTTTGATATCGCGATTGTGAAGTTCAAACCCAGAAAGCGCCAAATTTTTGCAATTGGAGCCCAAGGTAAAGAGGGTGACGTCGTTACGATGATTGGATATGGAGATACCGAAGCTGTAACCACTAAAGTTAGAGCGGACTACAAGGGTATGACGCCCGCTGCTCGTGAAGCGTACATTCGGCGAGTATTCACTCAGAAATCAGGTCAGACGTCGATATCGAGTCTACGGCCGGAGGGTTACTTTTTCTTAGAATATGGACAAGTTGGTGGACGTCCATTTGCAGCATTTGGAGACTCCGGTGGCCCGCTACTTAACTCCAACCGTCAGATTATCGGTGTCACATCTTGCGGGCAGCCAAAAAATCTCATAGCAGGCGCCCAATCCGACATACTCACTGGCGAGTGGCGCCCAGTTTATACAGATCTTAATAGCCAGATGTCGCGGCGGTTCCTACAGAAATATATCAATAGTGATGATCTGATCGTCGAGTCTGATGAGAAATCGAACGCTGACGCAGTAAAACGTGACCCTGGATGCTAGTAAGACCGAGTAGTTAAAAACATGAGGTCCAAGGAAAATCGATTGAATTCAGTGACTGGGGCGGCTCTCTGTTTGCAAAGCCTGCCGCTTTTCGCAGGCTTTCATCAGAATTTTTTGCTCACGATCTGGCATCGTAAAGTTATCCATTTCGTCAGTTTCGTCTTTTGGTCCACGTCCTTTATTGTTCAAAATCTTACCGTAGAAGTATAACTGACGATGAATTTCCTGAATCATGGCGCAAGTCAGCTCAAATTTATCTTTCGTATCGAGCATGCTTTGCCAAGCTTCATACTCAATGCCAGCCTCATAAGATCTATCACCAAGTATCCTTGCTTGAGGACCCATTACGACAGCTCTTATATACATAGATTGTCTTGTGTGCAGATTTTCGTGCTCGATAATTGATGCTAGCCAGCCTGGATGTGGCATTCCCAGGTATTCAAAGGCTCCCTGGTAAAGAACAATTTTGTTTGTATAGGGGTAAGTCACTGCCCGATTTCGATTGTCGTCAGACTTACTAATTTTAATGTGATCACATTTAAGCGCAAACTTATCACAAGAAAATTTTAAAGCATCTTTGAGGTTTCCAGAGTTGACCAACTTCGTGAATTGATCATCAAAGCCTCTTTGGTCGCGGAATATAGATTTTTTATCGGATGCGAGATCGCTCGCGTTTTGACTTGAATGCTTACAAGCAGTCGCACTAAAACTTGCCAGGGCGAGGGTAATGAGCGATGTCTTGGCGCTGCCGATTAATTCTTTAACGATCATTCAATGATTTCCTCCGTCAGATTTTTGTCGTGCAGCGTAATAATAAAACGGAAGCCCGCTCAAAATAATCCCGGCACCAATCAGACAGGCGGTAGGATTTGACATAATAGCTTGAGCCATCAGCCATAGTGAACTCAAGATGAATAAGATAGGTACGAGTGGATATAATCTAATTTTGTAGCCTTTAAAATTACCATCATTTTTTCGTAGTTGAAAAATACCGAAAGCAGCCACGGCGTACCAAATCCACGACGAGAAGACGACGTAGTCTGTGAGCTGGTCAAACGTACCACTGGCAGCGAGTGCAACGGCTGTCATCCCTTGAATCACGAGGGCGCGAACGGGAACATGGGTCGATGGGTTTACCGCCGCTAGCCAGGTGGGAAATACGCCATCTTTAGCCATAGCCCAAGGTACTCGCGCACTTGTAAGAATCGAACCGTTCATAGCTCCAATCGCCGACATTACAAATGCAAATGACACAAATCCTACGCCCAAGGCACCCAGAAATGGCATGACTGCTTTGGTGGCAACTGGCATGGCGTCAGGAAACTTCGTGCTGTAGCTTGATGTGATGTCGTCAAAGTGGACCCCGTAAAACCACGCAAAATTTGCAAAAATATACATGACGGTGACGATGGCAAGACCCGTGATGAGAGCTCTTGGCACGTTTTTTTGGCCATCTTTGATTTCGGCGGCTGCCATTGGCATATTATTCCAGCCATCGAACGCCCAAAGAGCTGCAAGAACGCTAGCGCCGAATGACGGGGTGACGAGTGTTGACCAATTAAATGGCGGTCCCGCCGAAAAATGACTCCAGCTACCTGACGGTGAAAGCGTAAACACGCCAAGGGCGATCAAAAGTATAAGTCCAATTTTAAGGGCTGTAAGAACAACTTGGATTCGCCCACCAAACGCCACCTTAAAGCAGTTCAGGGTTGTGAAAATTACGACCAGAGCAACCGCCACAGCAGATCTGCCGCCTAGCATGTCAACGTTTATGAATCCTGATGCAAAGGTCGCGGCACCCACCGCGTATGCTGAGATGGCGGATGGAGATCCAATCCAAAATCTTGTCCATCCGTAGAGAAAGGCAACGGATGGCGAGCAACCTTCTCGAATAAAGACGTACTCACCGCCTGAGCGCGGCAGTCTAGAGCCTAATTCAGCGTAACAAAGTGCGCCTAAAAGCGACAAAAACGCCGCCACAATCCAAGCGAGGAGCACTGCGCCGACGCTTCCAGCCTGCTGGGCCATGATGGCTGCTTTGATGAAGATGCCGGTGCCGATAATAGTGCCGACCACCAGTGAAACGGCGTCTTTAAAGCCCAGGCCTGCATATAACTCAGGCTCTGACTTCAATTGGCTCATGGTAGGCCTCGCTTCCGGGGGGGGTGGGTCATAGGGGGTATTTCAGGTTTTGCTAACCAGTTAATTTTAGGCTGTTATTTGACTCGTTGACAACCCCCCGAGATTATTCTAATTACTTACCCTTCCCGACGGCGAGGTAGCTCAGATGGTTAGAGCGGTGGATTCATAACCCACAGGTCGGGGGTTCGACTCCCCCCTTCGCCACCATGTTTCACCCGCAGGGTGGCTTTTGCTGCGTAAATTAACTGACAAAGATTTTAAAGTGATGCCTTGGAAAAACGGCAAAGGCACCACGACAGAGCTATATCGAATTGATGTTGGCTCTGAAATGGCGTTTCGTGTGTCCACGGCAAAAGTCGAGCATTCGGGTCCGTTTAGTGATTTCTCAGGTTATGACAGAACGCTCGTCAATCTTGGTCCGAGCAACATGCAATTAGCGATTGACGGTCAGGATGCAAGAACCTTAGCCGCATTGGAGCATATTCATTTTGATGGTGGTGCAAAAGCTCACTGCGAGGTCCGTTCGCCGTGTGACGATCTGAATTTCTTTTGTAGGAAAGAACAGTTTTTTGCATCGACGATTGTGCGCCGTCTCAAAAAACCTGAGTTTATTCCATTGTTAGCCAATTCCGGCTGGTTTTTATTTGTTGTCTCTGGAAGGCTTTGTGCCCATGGCCCACAGGGCAGGGAGACTTTGCTCGGTCCGAGAGAGGTGCTAATTCAAGATCTTGGTGGCGCCACCGGGCAGGATCGATTAATGTTAGCTAGTGCATCAGAAGACGTGTGTGTGCTGATTGCTGTGTCTTTTAGGCAATCATAAATTCTAGGAGGATATTGTGAGACAATTAGTTGCTCTGATCTTGATAAGTTTGACTGGTTTTTCGAGTTTTCAATTGCAAGCTGCAGACGAGCCAACGGGTCAAGCGTGCATGTATCAACAGTATCTTTTCTGTATCGAAGGATGGTCAGCCAATGGAAACGCCGACTGCGAAAAAGACGGCGGTGTTGTCTTGGATGAATGTCCAACAGAAAATCGAATCGCAACCTGCCGAGTCGATCGTGATGGTCGCGTAGTTTTCACACGCTACTATGAAGGCACACGAGTCAATCCAATGAAAATCTGTAAGGCTGCAGGCGGAGTTTATATTCCGGGTTGAAAAAGATTTCTCGGATCAATCGTGTTCAGAAATTTTGGCGATCAGAAATAAAAATTTGCCGCAAGTCCTAACTCCACCGAAGCATCAGTTTCGTATTCACTTGATGAGTTGGCCGGTTTTCTTTTACTTCCAGGAACATACTCGGCCTTTACATTTAAAATTGGCAGACCCATCGTATTGAGGTTTGCCACCTCGGCTAAAAAACTATTTTTGGGCTCTTCTGTGTCGGAAGAGAAGGTGCTCTTCTTTTGCTTTAGGGCCAATAGAGTTTTGAGGGACTTCCCTGTAAAGCCCACGCCTGCTAGGTAGGAGGTGTTTTTTTGCTGATCTGATGACGTTAAACCTTGTCCTAACGCCACTGAAAAACCTCCAAATACCCTGTACTGTCCACGAAGGTTTGTTGAGGAAGCATTTGATGATGCCAAGATGTTTTTGTTCTTTATAGCGGGTTGATGACTGATGCTTGCTTCGAATGACTTTGAGTGCACGCCTAGCAAAATCTCAAATGTTTCATAGGAGAAATTCAGCTGTGAGCTAGCGACTTTGAAGGTGTCCTTGTGGTGAAAGATGTTAAAGCCTGCGTCGATCATGTTGGTCAATTTGAATGAAACCGTAAGGGGAATGAGGAGCTTGTTAAACTTGAAAGCTGATGTGTCGTCCCGTTTTTCCTCGGTACTAACATAAAAAAACCCAATTCCAGCGATAATTTTAGGAGTTATAGGTTGAGAAAATCTCGCGCCTACAGCGCTGAGGTTTTTTGTGAGAGAGTACTCACTTTTTTTGAAGGAATCTTTTACGCGCGTTTTAGCGTTTTGGTAAATTAGAGAGGTCGTCAAATGCCTTCTATTGATCTGAGCCTCTGGCAATAAATATAGACTGAAAGCTTGAACATATTCAAAAGTCTCTGCGGCATCGCTATTAGTTTGCGGTCCTGTTTGGTTTTTTATCGAGGACTCATTTTCCACTTTTTCATTTTTTTTGATCTTTGTATTTTTTTTCTTGGTTTTTTTTGTGGTCTTCACTTTGTCGACAACCTGGTTCGAGGCTTCACTGGCCGCGTCTTGGGCGAGCACAAGAGATCTGTCTGGGAGCAGTATGGCTAAGGTAAGGCCGGTCAGTATTGTAAAAAACTTAACCAATAGATGGTCCCTCCACTTTTCAGACCGTCTTAGTTCGTCATGGGGCTAAGCGCGCTGAGAGCATATTTCAATCACTCTTCCCGCCTAATTTTTGCGCCAAGTCCTCTTAGCTTTTTCTCGATATCAAAGTAGCCACGCTCAACTTGATAAATATTATCAATCACACTTGTGCCCTCAGCAATGAGGGCAGCCATGATAAGACTCATACCCGCGCGGACATCGGGTGAGTTGAGCCTTGCGGGATACAGCTTAGCAGGGCCACTGACAACGATGCGGTGCGGGTCACAGAGGACGATGTTACCACCCATCTGCATGAGCTTATCGGTGAAGAACATTCGGCCCTCAAACATTTTTTCAAAGAAAATCATCGTGCCCTTGGACTGCGTGGCTGCAACTATTGCAACACTCATGAGATCAGTCGGGTAAGCTGGCCAAGGGCCAGAATAAATGGTGCCGATGCGGCCTCCGATGTCTTTTTTCATGGATAGCGGTTTAGAGCCGTCGATGGTTAGATCGTTTCCTTTAAGTTCAGGATTGATTCCAAGTCGAGCCAGAGTCTTTAATACGAAGCCCAAATCAGCCGGGCGAGTGTCTTTGATAGTGACGTGACCGCCAGCAATAGCGCCCAAGCATAAAAAGCTGCCGACTTCCATAAAGTCGGGTCCAATCGTGTGATTTGCGCCTTTTAAGGTCTGAACGCCTTCAATAACAAGACGGTTTGACCCGATACCAGAGATCTTTGCGCCCATGGCATTTAGCAAATTACAAAGTCCCACAACGTGAGGCTCACTCGCGGCATTGTGAAGAATGGCCGTCCCCTTGCATTTCACGGCAAGAAGTAACAAGTTCTCGGTACCGGTTACGGATGGCTCGTCCAAGTAGACGTCCGTACCCTGAATGGTCTTGATTTCTCCCACGATGGAAGACGTTAGTTTGAGAGAGCCCCCGAGTGCCTCTATTCCTTCCCAATGCGTGTCAATTCTTCTGGCGCCGATAACGTCGCCGCCAGGCAGTGAGAGTTCAACCTTCCCAAATCTTGCGAGCATGGGGCCTAGAAGAAGAATACTAGCTCTGATTTTTGAACAAAGCTGTGGGTCTGGTTTTTTATAGTTAATGCCTTTTGCACACAGAGTTAGTGAGTCATCAGAATTCCATTTAACGCTCACGCCAAGATCCGCTAGTACGTCACAGGTGGTTACGACGTCGCCAATCTTTGGCATGCGTTTGTAGGTAATTGGCTCATCAGTCAGGAGGCAGGCCATCAGGGCTGGAAGGGCTTCGTTCTTGTTACCGGATGGGGTTACAGTGCCACTTAGTGTATGCCCACCGTCGATGTGAAATTTTGCCATTTACAATAACTCCCTCGGGGCAATCTAGCTCAACAGTTCGATAATCTCATCGCGACTAAGAGACTTGAATGCCTCTTCGTCTTTGTCCATGAATTTTTCAAACAATGCCTGCTTACTTTTAATAAGCTGGTCAATTCGCTCTTCCAGACTATCTCTAGTGACGAGTTTTAAGACCTGAACGTTTTTGTTTTGGCCTATCCTGTGTACTCGGTCGGTTGCTTGGTTTTCTTTGCTGGCGTTCCACCAGCGGTCGTAGTGAATGACAACGTTCGCTGCTGTGAGATCAATACCAATTCCCCCGGCCAATAGAGAGGCGCAAAAAACTTTGCAGTTTGGATCGGTCTGGAATCTTTCGATCACTTTGCCGCGGTTGGTGGTGCTGCCGGTGAGGAGTTCGTGATCAATTTTTTCATCTTTTAAATAACTACTTATGATGCTCAGCATGTCCAGGTACTGACTATAGACAACAATTTTGTGACCGCTTTCTATCGCCTCAAGGATAAGCTCTTTGAAGAGGTCAAATTTACCACTGTGACACTGACGCCAGGTATCTTTTCCTCTGAGTAGCGCGGGATGGTCGCAAATTTGCTTAAGCAGCGTAAGCACAGCAAAGACATGCAAGAAAGGCACAGCTTTCGTCTCGTCTTTAACAATATCCATCAAAGGACGGACTTTCATGTCGATCGTTTGCTTATACATCGATGCTTGTTCATCTGAGAGCATGCAGTGACGCAAGTCCTCCACTTTTTCTGGGAGGTCTTTTAGAACGAGTTCTTTGGTGCGACGCATCTTAAATGGATGTATGAGCTTTTGAAGCTCGTTGTCGCTCGGAGATGAAGTGTTGGACTCGGCGGACTTGAGCCACTTTCTCTTGAAGAACTCGTCTGAACCAAGATATCCGGGAATCAGAAAGTCAAACACGGCTTTTAGTTCGCCCAAGTGATTTTCCATCGGAGTGCCGCTTAAGCAGAAGCGGCTCTTGCTCTTGAGGTTGCATACGGCGCGGTACGTTGCAGTATCGTTGTTTTTTACGAAGTGGGCTTCATCAAGAATGATGACATCCCACTCGATGGCTCCAAGCTGGGCAATGTCTCTCATGACGATACCATAGCTGGACAATACTGTGTGGAACGACGAGCCAAGTCCCTTCAAAAGTCCTTGTCGTTTGACTCCGTGGTATTTAATCGGCTTAAGGTTTGGAGCAAAATCCTCAATCTTATCTAGCCAGTGATCTAGCACGGTCGTTGGGCATATCACGAGGAATTTGGCATCTTTCTTCATGGCTCTGACCGCAACCAGGAGAGCCATGGCTTGGTGAGTTTTACCAAGACCCATCTCATCAGCTAGTAGCCCACTGAGACCATTTTTATGAAGCCACCATAGCCAGCTGTAGCCCTCAGCTTGGTACTCCCTAAGATTCAGATTACTTCCGCTCAGTTGTGGGGGAGTGCTTTGCTTGTGAAACTCGGAGCGTTCTCGCAGTTGGTCCAGTAGCTTTTTGCTGCCGGCAAACTTGTCGAGCTCACCGATAGCCGCCTTAAAACGCATGAGGGCTACGTTATCTAATTTTAGAGACTTGTTATGCTCGTCGATTTGCCACGCGTATTGAGTGACGAAGTCTGGCACTTTCATCCACTTCTTGCCGCTACGTACGTACTGACGTTTTTTGCTACGGTACTCTAGTAGAATATCAACCATTGATACGGAGCCATCACCGGTTTCAAAAAGTGGCGAGACGTTAAACCAATGCTCGTCTCCAGCCAGAATTTTTACACGGCTTATCGTGGGACTTTGAACAACCGAGTCTTCTAAGAGATCTTGGTCAACATGAATTGTGCCAAGATCAGAGTGGTCGGAAAAGCCGTTTGAGCAAGCGATAGCAGCATCGTCGTCTTCAAGTTTTTTGGAGTAAGCGAGCTCTTGCCACTGATCTGTCACGGCAGTGCGGTCATAGGGGATATAGCCAAAATCCTCAACGAAGATATATGACTGCCCGATATAGCGCGATACTTGTTTGAAAGGGGCGAACTGCGACCAACGCTTTTCAAAGCCAGTGCCGGTTCGTGCCTTGTAAGCCACTTGTGTTGGCAGCGAGAATGGAGCCTTCAGCAGTGGCTTTGGAGACTTATTCTTTGCAGGCGCCGTGTTTGATTCAACGGATAGATCGATGGCTACCATGCGATCTACATTGATGTCACCGATATCACCAGACGCGTAAATTCTTGACGTAGGTTTTGCGACTTGGTTTGCAACTTGGAGTTTCTTAACATCTTGTCCAAGCACACTTTCTCCCGCATGTTGCACCAAAAATTTTGCGGAATCATCAATAGACAATGTGTAAGAGGTGATCTGGCCTGGCTTAATTTCGACCCGAATTTTCAGCTCAGGGCCTTTGCCCACGAGGCTTACGCCTTGAATAGCGCCCTCTAAGTGTTTTAGAAGTGATTGAGTGGGGCTTTCTTGTTTTGTCGCCTCAGGATGTGTGCTTGTAGCTGCCGCCGGACGCCTTCTGTGCAACGACGCCGGTGGTTTCAGCGGCATCTTTGGATCGAGTTTGGAAAACAACGCGGACTTTTCTCGATCGATGTGCAGCATCGTCGCGCCGATGTGCTCGCAGTAAATTCCGTAGGCGCGATTTTTACGACAAGTGCATTCAATCCATTGAATTGTATTTCCAGCTGGATGAATTTTTATTCTAACTTCTGCTTGCTGCCGTTCTGTGGATGCAACACTTGCTGAAATTAATCCCTCAGTGTTTCTTAACTTTGAAACATAACCTGCTTGATAAAGATCAAGGCCATCAAGCCAATCACCTTCGTCCATGTGATCATAGAGATGCTCGATGAGGGAGCTTTTTGTGATGTCGACTTTGCTCACAGGTACTCGCGCCAAGTTAATAATTTTTGTCGTAATTCGAACCCCGTATTCTATCAAAATTATGGACTTAGCTCGAGGATGCTTCCGATTGGGGCTCAGGCTTTGTTAGTGAGCATTTTAATAGCAGGTCATTTTAGTGGAATGACCGGGGTCAGATGGGTTACCCGAGAGGGCAAAAGGTGGCCTTCAAAAAAATCCATTGATTACAGACACTTAAAATTGAGCTCTGGCTGGCTAAAAAAAATAGAAATTATCCATAAAAAAAGTTTGACGGCGGGCTAGGTCATGCGTATACCAGTGCCTCACGCCCGTTCTACCCCGAAAATCGCGAAAAGCTTTAGAGCTCTAGGATTCAAGGAGATTTTGCAGGCGAGTGCTCTTTGAAAACTGAATAGTGAATCGACAGAAAAACAAGAAACCATAAGACAGGTTGCTGAATTTTTTTGTTTTGCTGACGCTTGAGTAATCGAGTGTTGGTTAAGACGGTCTCCATTGGAGACTTAAATAAATAAGCAATCTGTTACCTGTAATTTTTTGAGATAGTAATATTTCGACAGCAAGTAACAGGCCAAGATTTAAACGTTAGA